>ENA-ORXI01000883-ORXI01000883.1-sediment-metagenome-genome-assembly--contig:-NODE-883-length-24394-cov-11.576346_pt1 | contig 24394 bp, 21 predicted proteins | sample MGYA00237861_ERZ511468 | MGnify/ENA primary metagenome ERZ511468 (study PRJEB26299, sample SAMN06266213) | sediment metagenome | isolation source: Hudson Canyon methane seep mesocosm | place...
CTTGGCAAGCAGTAATGTTCCCTTTACCTGATGTTTTTCCATTAGTTCTAATAATGGTTTTTTGAGTGCAGAGAAGTTTTCTAAAGTGACAAACTTATACAATGCGGATACTACAAACTTAGACATAAATAAACCTGTATGCATACTGGAACGTAAAACCAGTGCAAATTATAAAAAAGTAGTTATTTTACCGTAAATTATAGAGTGTTAGCTGTGTAAATAGCCTATAGTAAAAATATGAGCAACTGGGGGCAGAGTAAAATTCAATTATGGCATTGAAACCCAACAAATCATCCAAATCATTGTTGGGCTTCGTTCCTCTTGATTTATACAAGCTCCTATTTACCCATTCACAAATAGATCATTTGAGTTATAAAAAATGATAATTTCAATTTGCACTGAAGATCATCCAGTGGTGGTATTGGAGCATATTCCTTTTGATCTTAAGTTATTGCAATCATTGCCACCCATTTGAATAAATATTAAATTATTTTTCCGAAACCTAGCGTTGTTAATGTGCCAATTTAAATATTTAAAATAACTTGTGGCTGTACATTAAGCCTATGATATTTAAAGTTTATTTTGCAATTAACTTGAGTTTTGTCGCAAATATTTTGTTTTGTGATTGAGTATTTAAAAAAAATAACATTATTTTGATCAATAGGGTTGAAAAAATCCTGTCAAATATGCTAGCTGTGCTATATTTAAAGGTGTGAACTGGTTCAAATTAACATGAGAAAAACTGCAATAGACAGATATTTTATGTTAGTTCAGTTTGCTACATTTTAGGCTAACTTGTGATGACAAGGTGTCTAAATAAATTATTTATTTCAAGGTAATTATAATGAAAAGAAGTTTTGTAATAGCAACAACGATGGTGACAATTTTATTGACTACTGCTAATGTTCAGGCAGAAACTGGAGGTGCTGGAGGTATGCATCAAGTTGTACCAGCAGGTAAAGATACAGCAGGTCATCATCGCCTTAAAGGGTCGTCATTACATGAAAATGCAGCTAATTATCATAAAGTTGCTGCAAAGCATCATAAAATAGCTGCTGCTAAATATCGTAGAGCTAAAGATTTAGTTGCTGCTGATCATGCTATATTAGCTATAGGAGCTTCAGAAAATGCTGCGCGAGCAACTGAAGCGACAAAATCAATTCTACAAAAATAATAATTAAATAAAGGTAGATGTGGGGTGGACTGCAAATTTGTTCACCCTATATGTTATCTTTGCATTAAGAATTTAAAATTCCCCGTTTAACCAATAGTCATTTTTTTAAATTAATTGCTCTTAAAACGAGTAATATTCTCTGAAAAAACAGAGTTACTCATCTGTTATTGTCATTTTTTCACTTCATACGAGCCATCTCATACTAAGTTAGCAAAATCTCCCTGCCAAACACACATAAAATCAATAGGATCAAAACAATGCAAGGTGTCAGGTTGCACGCCATTAAAGGTAATCAATCTATCGGGTTAAAGTCCCTTTGGGGAATTACTCATTCATTCCTGTAGTACTAAGGGAAAGTGCATCAGCTTTATGTTTTGTAAGTTCTGCGAAGACAAAGTGACAGGCCCTAATGTAATGTATTAGTCTGGTTAACCCTCTAAGATTGTCGCCCCTTAGAGCTGAAGAGGAAAAGTACAATTCGCTTATGACTGTATGAGCATATGGGACGATTAATATGAATAGTGCAATTGACCTCAACACCTAGATATTTTGTTACACTGTACTTCACTAAACGCCGTTTATTTTTGACGATAAGGGTAAAAAGGTACTTTATGAATAATTGGGATCAAGATAAATATTTGGAAGCATGGAATTTTGCTTCTGCCATTCATAATAGGCAGAAAATACCTGGAAGCGATATTCCATACATTAACCATCTTGGGCTTGTTGCAATGGAAGCTACAGCAACTATAGTCAATAGCAATATAAACAACCCAAATCTTCTTGTTTTGTGTGCATTGTTACATGATTCAATTGAGGATACTTCAACTTCATATGAAGAACTAAAAAAAGTATTTGGTTGTGAAATTGCCGATGGAGTTTTATCGTTAACTAAAAATAAAGATATACCATCCAAAGCTGAACAAATGCAAGACAGCATTAGTAGAATAAAAAAGCAGCCTAAAGCTGTATGGATGGTTAAATTATGCGATCGAATTACAAATTTACAGCCACCACCAAAACACTGGAATAAAGAAAAAATTGCTAAATATCAAAATGAAGCTCGTTTTATATTAAAGGAGCTTGGCGAAGCAAGTCAGTTTCTTGCGCAAAGGTTAGAAATTAAAATTGATAAGTATGACCAATATTTATAAAAACCATACTCTGACATATGTTTTTCTTGATCTCAATAAAGGGGACTTTTTTGTGTGTTTTTGAAAGGCTGAGGTAGATTAATGTTATTAAAAATAACCCAAATTTCTAGCTCGCTTATTGTGTTAAGTGATTTGGGCCTTGTATGCAAAAAAAAAGAATTAACACCGTAATCCAATGAGCAAAATTATTATCATTTATTCAACTACTGATGGACACACTCGGGAAATATGTTCACGCTTACTCAAGATAATTGAAAAATCGAATAATGAAGTCGTTTCGATTGCACTTGAGGATGAACATAATATTGACCTAAATACATTTGATAAAATAATTATAGGAGCCAGTATTCGTTATGGTAAACATAGCCCTAGAGTTTATGATTTTATAAATCAAAACTTGAAAATTCTTAATCAAAAATCCAATGCTTTTTTCTCCGTTAATGTAGTTGCTCGTAAACCTGGTAAAAATCGACCAGAAACAAATCCGTATTTGAAAAAATTCCTATCCCAAATATTATGGAAACCTAAAGAACTCGCTGTCTTTGCAGGTAAAATTGATTATCAAAAATACAGAATGTTTGATCGTTACATGATAAGAATAATTATGTGGATGACTAAAGGTCCAACACACCCTAAAGCAAACGTTGAATTTACAGACTGGAATCAGGTAAATAAATTTGGACAATTAATATGTGATATGTAAAAGAAATCAAGAGGGGGAGTTCTGCTTGATTTGTAAAAATGATAATTTTTTAACTATTTTCCTCTAATAATTACACTTGCTTGTCCTCAAGGTGTGCTTACTAAGTAACAAAATTGAACGTTTTCAAGTTAAAGGTATCATATATTTTTATTATCATTTGAGAGAGGCTATGGCTAGACCACTTACATATAAAGAGATCGCGGAAGTACTTGGTTTATCAAGTGACAGGGTCAGGCAGATTGAAAGAAAAGCACTGAGCAAAATAAAAGCTCAGCTCTTAAGACAAGGCTTTGAGGCTGACGACTTTATTGATTTAAGAGATTAGGAATACCATGTGGCAACCAGACTGCTTTAATGGCTGAAGTGGTTGATTTTAGGCGGAACCTACCCTTTAGGTTTTTAACTTTTTGAGATTGCACTAAAAAACTGAGAGTTATTCAGAAACTATAAAATGTTACCGATCCATTTTTTGGTTAAATTTAAAGTAGTCTAATACGGTTGTTTTTAAAACTAAATATGGCTATTAATAAACCACAGGTTAAAGAGTTAAATACCAGCAACGGATAAGCAATATTTGAATTATAAGTAGGAGAGGGGGCTATTAGCCTCGACTGTTCTTGTTCAGGTCGCGGCCAATAGGCCCCGCCTACCGATAAGAATAACTTATGAATTTACTGCTTTTATAGAGCCAGGAAACTTAATGGTTATTGATAATCAGTTACAATTAATCCCTTTCCTTTGCCCATATTTTTCCAGTAGGGTCCATAGCCAGTTCCCATTCTTCACCATCACCGTCTACATCGATTTCATATTCAATACGTCCATCAGGATGTTTGATTTTTTCTGCTTTTTCGATGGTTAATTTTTTAAATGTTTGCTTTAGTTTGTTAACCACTGCTTCGGGTAGTTCAGAAATCTCTATATCTTCTTCGTAACCAAAGTATTTGCCTTGTGGGGAGTACAATAGTTCTTGTTTCTTTCCGTTCAGTTTAAATTTAACTTCATAAAGTTTTAAAGTAAAATGAAACTCTTCTTCAACTTTGATTATTTTTGCATCAGGATGTTTTTCTTTTAAACTGTTAAGAACTGCTTTAGGGACTTCTGATAAAGGAAGTCTTCCTGCTTGAGCTGAAAAAACAGGTAAAATAAGAGTCACTATTAAAGATGAAAGTAATATTCTTTTACGCATAATTATGAGTTTTTATTCAGTTAAATAACGTCATTATAAATGAGATTAGAAAAAAATGTGAGGCCAACTCCAATGCCTGATATATAAGTAAATTAACTTTTATATCAGGTTAAACTTTGCTTCATCTTAGCCTTGTCTAGATACATTTTAGCATCAGCAGTATTAATTAAATCATCAAGGCTTACTCCTTGGTCAGGGAATTCTGCTTCACCAGAACTTGTAAATACTTGAAAGGTAAAGCCATCAAGCAAAATAGGTTCAGCAATAACCGTTTTTAGCTTATTAATAAGTGTCTGAATTGCACCATCAGTATCTATGTTGGTCATGAGTACTATAAATTCATCTCCACTAATACGGGCAACCAGGTCAGTTTCACGTATGTTAGATTTCATTCTATTTGCGATAATCTGTAGAACTCTATCTCCGTACATACGACCAAAGTGATCATTAATTGATTTAAAGTCATTTAAATCAAAAAAAAGTATGGCTAGTTTATTGCGAAGTCGTTTAGCAGACGTTTTTGCATAATTAAATTCTTGTTGTAGTTTTAGTTTGTTAGGTAACGCTGTTAGTTCATCATGTTCAGAAAGTCTTTGTTGCTGGATTGATTCATCGTGTTTTTTAGTAATGTCATTGAACATTGCAATATAGTTCTGGATATTACCTTTTGCATCATGAAGTACTTTGATGGTGGCATGTTGTAGGTAGAGTTCACCTGACTTTCGTTTATTGTATATTTCACCTTCCCATTGTCCCTGGGAGATCAATGCGTACCAAAGCTGTTGAAAAAAATTTTTATCATGTTTTCCTGAATTTAATATTCTTGGGTTGAGTCCAATGACTTCATTTTCTGAATAACCCGTTACTCTACTGAAAGTTGAGTTTATTCTTGTTATTTTATTGTCTTTATCTGTGATAACAAGGGCTTGAGGAGATACGCCAGAAAATAAGTTTCCTAAAGTATGTTGACAGTCTCTTTTTACTCGTTCAGAAATATCTACTGCGGATGCCAAGTAGCAATCTCGATTAGCATGTTGAACAGATTGCAGTGTGATTTCGACTGGGTATATTGAGCCGTCTTGTCGTTGGTGAACTGTTTCAAAATTAAGTGAATCAATTTCATTGTTAACCAGAGGTAACAATAATTCTTTAAACTGCTGACTTGAATATAAAGGTTTGATATCCCAGGGAGTTAACTTTAAGGCCTCTAACATTGACACGCCAAGGTTATCGAGCACCGTTTGGTTTACAAACTGAAAATGCATGTCATCTTGGTAAAAAATATAAATTTCAGTTTTAGTGCTATTTATCACTTGGGTCAACACTTTACGTTCATTAACTGAATACGACACAATGTGTGAAACCAATGAAATAGCAACAAAATTAACCCATAATAAAATTAAGTTCTGAGTCATCGAGCTATCAATAAACATCCCTTGATTGTTGATTATCCCCCACACTGCAATGACAAAATATTGAAAGATAATGAATGAAGTTATTAATTGGCAAAATCTTAGTGCTGACCATGCCAAGGGAATGATGAGCAAATATCCACCACCTAAAGTGATAAATGATTCATTATTCACGTTAGTGAAAATTGAAATTGCAATAACTACTGATAAAGCAATTAATATCAAGCATTCAATCAGTTTATTTTCTAATATCTTCTTAATTGAATGCTGGCTAATCATTAATAATAAGGGGGCGAGCAATAAAATGCCTAATGCATCTCCCATCCACCAGTGCATTAATATGTGAAATAAATTACTTGTTGAAATATAACCGGTAATTACTCCAGAACTTACACCAATTGAGGCGCTAGCTATTGCACCTATACTACCTGCAAGAAGTAAAGAAAGGTAGTCTGATAATCGATGGAAGGGTTGTGAAAATGGAAGGAATTTTAAGATATATAATGCTAGTAAGGGCTCAATTGTATTACCAAGCGTAATCATGCCTACATTGAAATATGGTTCACCAACATAAAGGCTCGTTGTAAAAGCTCCTAAGAAAACACCGACAGATGATTTTGCTCCAAAACGAATTAATACGGCTAAGGCAAAGCCCGACGAAGGCCATAACAGTGATGGATTTCCTTCTATTGTTGCAAAATAAAGAGTTATTAAAGCAAGTATGAAATATACGATGCCAATAGAAAGTTGATAAAGAAGTTCAATGATATATTTGTAGGTATTCATTATTTCTTCACATTTTTGTAAAAGTAAGACTTTCGATATTTAACCCAGTAATAAGGTAGAATATAATGTAATCCTAATACTTATTATAGCGGTACTCACTGAATCAACCAATACTTAAAGTACCTATAAGGCAGAAAAATACTTCATTTTTAATGCAGCAATGATATTACATATATAAACGATGTATAAATATGACGACTTTACTTTCAGAGAGTCTAATTTTTATATGTTAGACTGAGTTCTGATGTTAAAACTTTAACTATTTTTGCTTTCGTTAATATCAAACATAGAATTATTATCTAACAAGGTAATAGTCGAAACCAATAAGAAGCATTTTCGAATTTAATATGTGTTGGAAAACTGATGAAAAAAATATGGAATTGGCTATTAATTGAAAATAATAGGAAAGTTCTTTCTTTTCTTGGGTCTGGGCTCATAACGATTGTTGCTGCCTTCTGGACGTATTTTACCTATTTTGATCAAACTGATACTAGATTAAAAAACGATGGGAGTATACAGGCTGCTTTACCTACAACAATAAATATTGGTGCCACCTGGCGTGAGATATACCCAAATCCTGGAAGTATTTCCCAAATCACTCAAGATGGAAATTCATTTAGCTATATAACAGAAGGTGCTATCCAGGGATCTCGCTTCCAATCTTCTGGAAGAGGGATTATTAAAGGTGTATATTTTGAGAGTAGCTATCAGTCGAATATTCCATCTACAGGGAAATGTTCAGGTAGTGTTTCCCCCAACAAATTACAGACTAAATCTACATGCGTGGATTCAGTTTATGGTCAGTTTGAAACGGTTTGGGTAAGACAAAAATGATTGTTGAATGTTGGGATAGATCTCACCCCGCAAGATTAAAGCTTTTAACGCTCAGTTTTACTAAAAATTCCATGTTAAGTTAGGTGTTGCATTAAATCAATGACAATCGAAATAATTGAAGCTGATATTACTAAACTAAAAGTAGATGCAATTGTTAATGCGGCAAACAATTCATTATGTGGTGGTGGCGGTGTTGATGGGGCAATACATGAAGCTGCAGGTGATCAGCTGTTGCAGGCGTGTCGTCAGTTAGATGGCTGTGAAACAGGTTTGTCTAAAATCACAAAAGCTTATAAGCTGCCAGCAAAATACGTAATACATACTGTTGGCCCTGTCTGGTATGGTGGTTACCAAGATGAAGATGAGCTTTTAGCGTCGTGTTATAAAACGAGTTTATTGTTAGCGGCCAGTAAGGGTATAAAATCTATTGCTTATCCTGCTATAAGTTGTGGTGTATATCATTTTCCAATTGATAGAGCTTGTAAAATTGCTATGCAGGAGGTGACTGCATTTTTAAATTCAAGTGATGTCATTGATCATGTTATATTTGCTTGCTTTAATCATCTGGTTAAACAGCAACTTATAAAGGCATATGAAGATAGCTAAACAACTTAAATTGGCTTAGGAAAATTTCACTTATTAATAATCACTTATAGTTGTGATTTCAAAGGCTATTATTTTGTAATCAGCTTAGAATATAAGAAAGTGGTTATATGTCAAAATACATGTGTCATTTAACATAGTTTAATTGCTGGGTAAGTGGAGTGTTTCGGGTATTGGTGGGTTTAATTTAGATTCTAAGATACTGGATCAGACCTTATCTTCCTAACTTTTCAAGAAACCTAAAATGAGAGGGGGTCAGAATAGGTTGCCCGAAAAATGTTGCTATTCTCTGCTATAGAGCACTTAGGATTTAATGTAAATATAGTTTTAGGCTGCTGCTTTTAAATCGGTAAATACATTTTCAAGTAAGTTTGTTACTTTTGCATCGTGTAGATTCTGCTTTGAAAAAAAGTGTCTGGCACCTGCATCAATTGCAGCAAACTGATATTCGATAAGGTTTGAAAAAGAAAAGACCACAACCATTAAATCTGGAAGTAATGCTTTCATTTTTCCTATACATTTCAATCCATTACCATCTGGAAGGTTTATATCTGTGAAAACCAAATCAAATTGTTGAGAGTTTAGTTTACCAAATCCATCTGCACAATTTGAGGCTTCAACAACAGAAATACCTGAGAACTTATTTATTAGCATCTGCTTAAACATTTTTCTGAAAAGTGCGTTGTCTTCAACTAATAGAATTTTAATCACGGTAATCTCCGTTTAAATTTTAATATGTTTTACCAAATAGAATCTGGAGTGATTTTTAATAAAAGAAAACATAAGGTTTTCTATTTAGTAATGCCGATTCTTAAAGATGGTTATAATTTATTATCTAATCTCTTAGAATCATTACTTAAGTCTAAATACCCAAATTACATATTAACTTAAGCATTAACCGTGCCTAGGTGATTAATTAGTAATTATAATTTTGTTTTAACTATAGTTAACCCAAGCCAGTTAAGGTTTAAAGGCATTAATTTTTTTTATAAAACAATGGAGTTTACGGGGCTTTGTAGAAGAGGGTGGAGTAGGTGGATGCAAACCTCTCATTTATGAGAGGCGAAATAACGACTAAACCTCTCATAAATGAGAGGTTTGAATGGGTGTTTAATTTTGTCTTGATTCAGCTATAATTACCATTTAAAAATCAAGTATATATAAACCTCGATTAAGCCATGCCAACTTTTATAATTGAAACTAGTTAATGATAATAAAAACACTAAAAAGCCTTGTCCCTGTCTTTCTTATTTTGTCTTTATCACTTTATGGTTACCAGCAGCATTTAAAGTCCCCAATAGAAATAATCAACACATTGACTTACTTGCCAGCAATATTGGCTTTTTTTGTCGCAGCCTTAGCTTTACATTTCAATCGTAGTTCAATATTTTTTATTGCTGTATTACTGGTCGTTGTTAATGCATTTTTGAATTTTCATTGGCTGCCTACAAAAATGCATTACAGCTTATTGGCTGGGTTTTCCCCTTTATTATTGCTTTGTTTTACGGTTATGCCCGAGCGTAGTTTATTTAGTTTTCGTTCAATTCCACTATATCTGATGACGCTGTCGGTTATTACCTTTTCTATATGGACTGTTTATGAAAAACCCGACTGGGCCAGTCTTTATTTATTAAAGGATTGGGTTCCGGCTCGTTATTTCGATTGGACGCATTTACCACAAACCGTGGTTTTTAATGCTTTATTTGTTCTGTTTTGCTTGTTGTTGATTTGCTTTATAAAGCCATCTCCCTTGAATGCAGTATCGCTTGGTGTTTTATCTATACTTTTAATTGTGCTGCAACTTAAACATAACACTTATTCTTTAAATATCTTTATTGGCACTGCTGTGATGATGTGTTTGTATGCCGTTGTTCAGGAATCATGGCGGATGGCTTATATAGATGAATTAACCGATCTTCCAGGCAGAAGAGCATTAAAAGAAAAGTTTCAATCAATTTCTGGCTTATATACTGTGGGCATGCTTGATGTTGACCACTTTAAAAAATTTAATGATACTTATGGGCATGATACAGGGGATGCTGTATTAAGGATGATTGCCGCAAAAATGAAAAAAGTGACTGGAGGAGGGTTTTCTTATCGTTATGGAGGGGAGGAGTTTACAGTGGTTTTTCCGGGGAAAAGTATAAGCGAGGCAGAGCTTCATTTGGAGAGTTTACGTAAAAGTATTGCCGACATGCCTTTTGTCGTTAATAGGCAAGGGCGTAGAAATAATACTAATAAATCAACTCGAAAAAACCAAAAAACAGTTCAGGTTACTGTATCAATAGGTCTGTCAGACTCAAGAAATAAAAAGGAAAATGCCTGGGGAATTATGAAGCAAGCTGATACAGCTTTATATAGAGCAAAGAAAAATGGTAGAAACCAGTTGGCCAGCTAATTGCAATCTTTGGCTTGTTTAAATGTAGGGCGTTCAGGTATTATACCAATCCCAATAAATAATCACGCTAATAACCGTCATTCCCGAAATCTTTAATCGGGAATCCATCCTCACAGATAGATTCCTGCTAAGAGCCTGCAGGAATGACGATCCCTCAGCTCAAGTATAAATATGTTGGGATTGGTATTACACGCATCAAATCTGTTTGATGCGCTTTTAGTTGTTACAGAATAATTTTATGGTACGTCCTAGAAAGGAATATCATCATCAAAATCTTCATAAGATGCTGGGGGTGGCGTATCCTGCTTTGGTTGGTTGGCTGCTGGAGTGCTTTTCTGAGCCGTGTTTTGTTGAGGGGCTGCGTTATAGTTATTGGCATTGTCAGGGGCTTCGTTGAAGTTACCTGTTCCTCCACTTTTGCTGTCAAGCATTTGCATTTGCTCAGCAATTATCTCGGTTGTATATCTATCTTGACCATTTTGGTCTTGCCATTTTCTGGTACGAATACGACCTTCAACATAAATTAGACTTCCTTTTCTTAAATATTCGCCAGCAACTTCTGCTATACGGTTGAAAAAGGTAATTCTGTGCCATTCAGTCTCATCACGACGTTCACCTGATTGTCTATCTTTCCAACGCCGAGTGGTGGCAAGGCTAACATTGGTTACTGCACCACCACTTGGCATGTATTTTACTTCTGGGTCGGCACCTAATCTACCGATTAATGTCACTTTGTTAAGCATTCTATATCCTGTATATGGCGTTCAGTAATGAACGCCATAATGAGTGGGGTTTAGGTTCTAAATTGTCCTACAGTAGCACGAAGTTGATCAGCTAATGCAAGTAACTCTTCTGATGCAGCCGATGTGTTTCTGGCACCAATAGACGTTTCATTTGAAACGCTGGAAATATTATTAATGTTACGATTGATTTCCTCTGCAACGGCCGTTTGTTCCTCAGCCGCTCCAGCAATTTGGTTATTCATATCGTTAATGGTGTCAATTCGCTCACTAATTGTAGTAATAGAGGCGCTTGCTGATGAGGCTTGTTCAACACTTGACACCGCTTGTTTCCTACCATTGTCCATTACACTAACTGCTTGTTTGGCACGATTTTGAAGTCGCTCAATAGTTTGTTGAATTTCAAGTGTTGAATTTTGTGTTCGACTGGCAAGTGTGCGGACTTCATCTGCAACAACAGCAAACCCACGGCCTTGTTCACCAGCGCGAGCAGCTTCAATTGCGGCATTTAATGCGAGAAGATTGGTTTGTTCTGCAATGCCTTGAATAACACTTAACACTTCACCAATACTGTTACTATCATTTTCAAGTTCATGAATGACATCGGCAGCATTTTCAACTTCTGAAGCAAGTTGATTAATGCCATCCATTGCTTTAGTCACAATATTTTTACCACTTGCTGCTTCTGCATCAGCTGTAGTAGCAGCGTCTGACGCTTTAATAGCATTTCTGGCAACCTCTTGTACTGTAGCTGTCATTTCTTCCATTGCTGTTGCAACTTGGGTAGTTTCAGCAAGTTGTCTTTCAACGCCTTGTTCCGTTTGATGGGTTGTTTGGGCTAATTGATGGGAGGCTGATGCAAGTTGCTCACTAGTTTCTCTAATACTATCAATCGTTTTGGCAATTTTTTTAACAAAGGTATTAAAGCTACCAGCAACCCAGGCAAATTCAGATTTACCACTGGAATCAAGACGAGCAGAGAGGTCACCATCTCCACTGCAAATTGCTTGAAGGCTTAAGGCAAGATTAGTTAGAGGAGTAATGATTATTGAGTTCATGACAAAATAACCAGTGCAGCCAATGATTAACAGTATCAGACTAAAAAAGCCAACAGCCACCCATACGTCATGTTGTAATTCTGCAAAATCATTTGTTAGTGGAACAATTATTTCAAATGCACCGTGTAAGTCACCTTCTAGTTTATTCTCCATTGGATAACCAAGAATGTCAGTACCATTGGTATTGCCCCAAAGTTTTTCAGATGAGGCAGGGTTGCCATGGCAAAGTTCACACTGTTTATCGAGCTTTACTGGGCGGAAATAGCGTGCTTCATTTTTTTCTTCATCGAAAAAAGAATATTCTTCTGATACCGGATTGTTCTGAAAATAGGCTAATGCTTCGCGTTCAATCGCATCAGGTTCGTTTTTTGGGTTTCTTGCTCCAACTCTAGGTGCTTTAAAACGAAAATCCCCGCTCTTTGCTTTTTCTTGAATAACATTCCAGGCTGTTGCAACGGGAACGGTTGCAATAACTGCAGCTCTTGCGTCAGCAGGATTTTTGTCTTTTATAAGTTGTCTGATGTATTGAGTGCTAAAAACGCCAATGTCCCATTTGTTAATGGTATTACTACGAATAGATTCAGAAACTAAAAGTAATTGTTTGGCTTCAAGAATATTAGAATCAATTACTTTTTGTTTCTCTGCGTTTGCATAGAGAATTAATAAACCAATGGCCATAACAGTCAATACCGACATACTTATAGCAACAACACGCACACCTACAGAGTGCCAGTTCATCATTTGCATTTTAAAATTCCCCTCATTTGTAACCTAATTTGTTTTTCAATTTATTATCTAAAACGTGATCTACATCACATGCTTATATAATAGAGCAATTGAGTTATAATTCTATCTTAAATTAATGTATCGGTCGTTTTAATACAAACTTTAAGGGTTAACATGGAAAAAATTAGGGTTCTGTTTGTCTGCATGGGAAATATATGTCGCTCACCAACGGCTGAGGGTGTGTTTAATGCTTTAATAAAATCTGAGAAAGTTGACAATCGGTTTGTTATTGAATCGGCTGGTACGCATGCCTATCATGTTGGTGATTCGCCGGATTTAAGGGCTCAAAAAGCAGCAAAAGATAGGGATGTTGATTTATCCAGTATTAGAGCAAGAAAGGTTATTGTTGGGGATTATGAGGACTTTGATTATCTATTAGTTATGGATGATGATAATTACCAAATATTATTGGAGTTTTGTCCTGAACAATATCAGCATAAAATAAAACATTTTTTAGAATATGCACCTGAACTTAATACGCTTGAAGTGCCAGATCCTTATTATGGAGGAAAGTATGGTTTTGAGCGGGTGTTAGATATGGTTGAAGATGCATCTGTCGGTTTTTTAAATAAATTAAAACAATCTGGAGAAATACAATGAGAAATACCTTACTTTTTTTGCAAATCGCTTTGTTAGGCTTTTTATCTTTAACTGTCACTTCGGTTTCAGCTAAAGAAAATAAAAAAATCACCCATGTGGTGATGGTTTGGTTGAAAGAGCCTGGTAATGAAAAGCAACGAGCGGCTTTTGTTAAGGCAAGTGAAGAGTTAAATGATTTACCCGGTATTGTTAGTCGACATGTTGGTGTTGTACAGGCTAGTGATAGAGCTATTGTAGATGATACTTTTGATGTTGCTGTTACGGTTACTATGAAGAGTAAAGCCGCTCTGGATGCTTATTTAAATAATCCAAAACATAAGAAAATTCTAAAGGAAAAAATCAAGCCTTTGACCAATAGAGTTGTTGCTTACGATTTTATTAGTCAGTAAGGAAATCGCTATGACCATTATTTCGAATACTGTTGGGTATCTAGATGGTGATGTGTTGCTTGAGGGTTTTTTTGCCTATGATGATTCGATAGAGCATCGAAGACCAGCTGTGATGATAAGCCATGCCTGGGCAGGTCGAAATGCATTTGTTGAAGAAAAAGCTTTAAAGCTTGCAGAATTAGGGTATTTTTCTTTTGCTATTGATATGTATGGCAAAGGAGTTTTGGGGCAAAATAATGATGAAAATGCAAAATTAATGCAGCCATTTATGGATGATCGTGGCTTGCTATTAAAAAGAATGCAAGCTGCTTTATATGCAATAAGATTATTTCCATGGGTGGATGATAAAAATATTGCTGCCATTGGTTTTTGTTTTGGTGGGCTTTGTGTGCTTGATTTAGCCAGATCGAATGCTGATATTAAAGGCGTCGTTTCATTTCATGGTTTGCTAGGGGTGTCAGAAAGTTTAAATCAAAATCAGAGGATACAAGCCAAAGTATTGGTCTTGACTGGGGCTGATGATCCAATGGTTCCTGAAGATCAGGTAATAACTCTACAGCAAGAGTTGACTCAGGCGGGGGTGGATTGGCAAGTTCATACTTATGGTCATGCTATGCATGCTTTTACTAACCCTGTTGCTAATGATCCTGCTTTTGGGACGGTTTATCAAGCTGATGCTGATAGGCGTTCCTGGGTGGCTATGAAAAACTTTCTTGTTGAGGTTTTTGAATCAAATTAATTCTCTGTTGATTCACCTTTTGTGAGATTTGTGAGTAAAGGGGAGGAAGTCAGCTTTTTTTTGAGTGTTTATTTGTCAGCTTTCTCCTTTTACCTTTATTTATTTGCTATAATTGACCAGTTATTTTATTGAGTTATACCGTTTTAAAAGGATTTTTGATTTTTAGCGGTGTCTCGAAGGAATCATGCTGTTTTAGCATAAACATAAACAAACGGATCAATGTCAGAATTCGCTAAAGAAATTATCCCTGTTAATCTCGAAGACGAGATGAAACAATCCTACCTCGATTATGCAATGAGCGTTATTGTAGGTCGAGCACTTCCCGATGTTAGAGATGGTCTTAAGCCCGTGCATAGGCGTGTGTTATATGCTATGAGTGTGTTAGGGAATGACTGGAATAAAGCTTATAAAAAATCAGCGCGTGTCGTTGGTGATGTGATCGGTAAATATCACCCTCATGGTGATACTGCTGTTTATGACACCATTGTTAGAATGGCTCAACCATTTTCAATGCGCTATATGTTAATCGATGGTCAAGGTAATTTCGGATCAGTAGATGGTGATTCACCTGCTGCGATGCGTTATACAGAAGTACGTATGGCTAAGATTTCTCATCAGATTTTAGCCGATCTTGATAAAGAAACCGTTGATTTTGTTGCTAACTACGATGAATCGGAATCCGAGCCATCCGTTATGCCAACCCGTATACCCACTTTATTGGTTAATGGGTCTTCTGGTATTGCGGTAGGGATGGCAACCAATATCCCTCCGCATAATATTAATGAAGTGATTAGTGCTTGCCTGGCATTAATCGAAAACCCTGATTATTCAATTCCTGATTTAATGCAGCATATTCCTGGTCCTGATTTTCCTACGGCTGGGTTTATTAATGGTGCATCAGGTATCTATGATGCCTATATGACAGGGCGGGGCAGAGTTCATTTGCGTTCTCGATGTCATTTTGAAGATAGAGGGAGTGACGGAAGTCGCCAGTCAATTATTGTGACTGAATTACCTTATCAGGTGAACAAAGCCCGATTGCTTGAAAAGATCGCCGAAATGGTTAAGGAGGCCAAGCTTGAAGGTATTAGTGGCTTACGAGACGAATCTGATAAAGATGGTATGCGCATGGTTATTGAGTTGCGTAGAGGTGAAGTGGCTGAAGTTGTTTTAAATAACCTGTATAAGCAGACGCAACTGCAAACGGTTTTTGGCATCAATATGGTTGCTATCAGGGAAGGTCGTCCATATTGCATGAACCTTAAAGAGATTCTATCTGCCTTTATCAATCATCGACGTGAAATTGTCACTCGCAGGACAATATACAATTTACGTAAAGCACGTGAAAGGGCTCATGTTTTAGAAGGTTTAGCGATTGCATTGGCTAATATTGATGAAATGATTGAATTAATCAAAACATCAAAAAACCCTGCAGAAGCAAAACTGGGGTTGCTTGCTAAAAACTGGGAGCTAGGTCTGGTTGCTACATTGCTTGAAAATGCAGATGCCGACAGAACGCGTCCTGAAACTTTATCACTTGAATACGGTGCGCAAGATGGCGATATGTATAAGCTGTCGGAAGCACAGGCACAGGCAATTCTTGATTTACGATTACATCGTTTAACAGGTCTGGAACAAGAAAAGATTGTTAAAGAATATAAAGAATTACTTGAACTGATCGATGGTTACCTGGAAATATTAGGCAGCGATATTCGTTTAATGGAGGTGATTCGTGAAGAATTGGAAGAAATAAAACAGCAATATGCCGATGCCAGACGAACTGAAATTTTACAGGATCATCTGAATTTATCAGCAGAAGACTTAATTACTGAAGAAGATATGGTGGTTACCATGTCTCATGAAGGCTATGTTAAATCTCAACCACTGGATGACTATAAATCTCAGAAACGAGGTGGGCGTGGGAAATCTGCAACAGCCACTAAAGAGAAAGATTTTGTTGAAAAACTGATTATTGCCAACACTCACGATACTATTTTGTGTTTTTCATCGTTAGGTAAGGTTTATTGGTTAAAGGTTTTTCATTTACCAGTTGCTAGTAGAGGTTCTAGAGGTAAACCGTTCGTTAATTTATTACCTTTGGATAAGGGTGAAAAAATTAACGCAATGCTAACAGTTCGAGAATACAGCGAAGATAAATTTATCTTTATGGCTACTGCTGCTGGTACGGTTAAAAAGACACCATTAAAAGAATTTGAAAGACAGCGTGCAAATGGAAAAATTGCTATAGATTTACGTGAAAACGATACTTTAGTAGGGGTGGCAGTCACTGACGGCCAGCAAAATGTTCTGTTATTTAGTAGTTCAGGCAAAGCAAATTGTTTTAATGAAACAGATGTTCGTTCAATGGGTAGAACAGCAACAGGTGTTCGTGGCATTAAATTGAAGGAAGGCCAGAAAGTCATTTCATTAATTACTTCAGCTGAAGGAACCGTATTAAATGTCACGGAAAATGGTTATGGCAAAAGAACTCGTCTAGCGGAATTTACTCGTCATAAACGGGGTGGACAAGGCATGATTGCCATGCAAACATCAGAACGCAATGGGGCAGTTGTTGGGGCTACATTGGTTAATGACACTGATGAAATTATGTTGATTACCAGTGGCGGCGTTTTAGTTAGAACTAAAGTAGATGAAATTTCAGTGGTAGGCCGAAATACACAAGGTGTACGCGTTATTCGTCTAGATAAAAAAGAAAAAGTGGTTGGTGTTGATCGTGTTGATGGTTTAGATGATGAAGATGAATTGTCTGAACAAGTTGAAGGCGAAGATTTAATTGTCGACAACGACGTCGATAGTAATGCAACCCCAGAACAAGATAATCCCGGAGAAGAAGAGTAAAAATGAGCAGAATTTTTAATTTTAGTGCAGGTCCATCTACATTACCCGAATCAGTTTTATTAAAAGCTCAAGAAGAGTTTTTAGATTGGCGTGGTACTGGAATGTCAGTGATGGAAATGAGCCATCGCGGCAAAGAGTTTATGTCTATTGCTGAAGAGTTAAAAAGTGATTTAATTGAACTTCTTAATATTCCTGATAATTATAAAGTACTGTTTTTGCAAGGTGGGGCAACAGGACAGTTTGCTGCAATTCCACAAAACATCTTAAAAGGTAACAATAAAGCTTGTTACGTTAATACTGGCGCCTGGTCTGCAAAAGCTATCAAAGAAGCAGGGAATCATTGTGATGTGATCATTTCCGCTGATGCCAAGCCATCAAGTTTTACTGATATTCCAGATTACGCAGAATGGAATGTTGATGAAAGTGCAGCTTATTTGCACTATACAGATAATGAAACCATTCATGGTGTTGAATTTAATGACATCCCTAGTTTCGGTGATTTACCTTTAGTGTCAGATATGTCTTCTAATATCTTATCGCGTGAAATTGATGTGAGTAAATTCGGTATCATTTATGCGGGATCCCAAAAGAATATGGGGCCAGCAGGTGTTACTGTTGTGATTGTGCGTGATGATTTAATTGGTCATGCAGATAGCAAGATTGCTTCTGTTTTTGATTACGCGCAACAAGCTAAAAATGATTCAATGCTTAATACACCAGCAACTTATAACTGGTATTTAGTTGGTTTGGTCTTAAAGTGGGTTAAAGAGTCTGGCGGTGTTGCAGCTATGGAGCAACTCAATAAGACTAAATCTGATTTGTTATATCAAGCAATTGAACAGTCATCTTTGTATTCAAACCCTGTTAAAAATGCTTATCGTTCTAGAATGAATGTTCCTTTTGTATTATCTAATGCAGAGCTGGATAAAGAATTTTTGAGTTTAGCTGCTAAAAATGGCTTAACAACCTTAAAGGGTCACCGTTCTGTAGGAGGCATGAGAGCAAGTATTTATAATGCGATGCCAATTGAAGGTGTGAAGGCTTTAGTTGATTTTATGGCTGAGTTTGAGAAGACACACGGCTAAATTGGATGGCAATTTAACAGTGATTAGGGAGCTGGAAAATAAGATTGGATGATTTTTTCCATCTCCCTTAGACCGTAGGTTCGAATTTATTCGAGCTAAATATGTAAAGATTTGAATTTATTCAAATCTACAGATGTTTTTAATAAAGAAATGTAATGACCGAAATAATTCCACTTTCAGAATTAAGAGATAAAATTGATGCAATTGATAGTCAAATACTTCAATTGATTAATCAGCGTGCAGGTTGTGCGATGGAAGTTGCTAAAACCAAAGTTTCTGAAGGTGAAACGGGGACGTTTTATAGGCCTGATCGAGAAGCTTTAGTTTTGCGTCGAATTAAAGAGACGAACCCCGGCCCTTTGTCGAATGATACTTCTGCTCGTTTTTTTAGAGAATTAATGTCATCTTGCCTGGCCTTGGAAAAGCCTTTAGAGGTTGCATTTCTTGGTCCAGAGGGTACTTTTACTCAGCAAGCGACTTTTAAACATTTTGGTCATGCGGTTAAAGCAATTCCAGTGACTGCCATTAATGAAATATTTGCAGAAGTAGAAAACAAGCATTGTCAATTTGGTGTTGTGCCCGTTGAAAACTCTACTGAAGGTGTCATTGCTCATACGCTTGATCGGTTTATTAGTTCGCCACTAAAAATTTGTGGTGAAGTTGAAGTTCGAGTGCATCAAAATTTAATGGGTAATGTAGCTGAGCTGAGTGAGATTACTGAAGTTTTTTCACATCAACAATCACTCGCTCAATGTCGACAATGGCTAGACATTAATCTGCCAGATGCAGCTCGAACAGCTGTCAGTAGTAATGCTGAGGCGGCACTATTAGCATCTAAAAGTGATTCTAAGATGGCTATTGCCGGAGAGGTTGCTGCTGAGTTGTACGGTCTTAATATTTTAAAAAGCAATATTGAGGATGAATCCAACAATACCACACGTTTTATAATTATTGGGCAGCAAGAACCAGTATCAACGGGTCTGGATAAAACATCACTATTGATTTCTACAGGAAACCGTGCAGGTTCTTTGCATGAAATTATTGCGCCATTTGCAAAATATGGAATCAGTATGTCTCATATTGAGTCCAGACCCTCAAAACAAGGTTTATGGGACTACGTATTCTTTATAGATATCAACGGTCATAAAGATGATAAAAATGTATCGAAGGCTTTAGATTCTCTGAAAGATAATGTTAATTTATTAAATATTTTAGGTTCTTACCCTAAAGCCGTTATTTAGCCAGCCTATTAAAACCTCTTGTTACAATTATGAATAACTCTACTATCCATAACCTTGCTGTTCAAGGTGTGCAAAAACTTATTCCATATACACCTGGGAAACCAATTGATGAGCTGGAAAGAGAGCTTGGGTTGACTGATATTGTCAAATTGGCATCAAATGAAAACCCTTTAGGGCCTGGTCCCAAAGCCTTGGCTGCAATTCAAAACACTTTATCTGAATTATCACGTTATCCTGATGGCAATGGCTTTGCTTTAAAGCAGGCTTTGTCAAAAAAACTGAATGTTGCAACGGATCAAATCACCTTAGGCAACGGATCAAATGAAATACTGGAATTGCTTGCACGTACTTTTTTAACGCCCGATTTTGAGGTTGTTTTCTCCCAGCATGCTTTTGCGGTTTATCCTATTGTGACTCAAGCAGTTGGTGCAACGGCATGTGTTGCTCCAGCATTAGATTATGGGCATGATTTAGGTGCCATGTTGGCATTGGTGACAGATAAAACTCGTCTGGTTTTTGTTGCTAACCCTAACAATCCAACAGGCACATTGCTGGCTGCGGACGCTTTAGAACAATTTATTGCTGCACTACCAGAAACAGTTATTTGTGTTCTGGATGAGGCTTATTTTGAATTTGTTGATTCAAAAGATAGAGCCAGTTCAATTGACTGGTTGGCTAAATACCCCAATCTCATTATTACTCGTACTTTTTCTAAAGCTTATGGATTGGCTGGCTTGCGTATTGGCTATAGTGTGTCTTCGACTGATATTGCAGATTTACTTAATCGGGTAAGACAGCCGTTTAATAATAATATGTTGGCTTTAGCTGCTGCAGAAGCGGCCTTGACTGATCAAGATTATTTAACTGAAACAATTGCGCTTAATAATCAAGGTATGGATCAATTAACCCAGGCTTTTTCTGCTTTGGGTTTATCATGGATTAAGTCATTTGGTAACTTTGTGGCTGTTGATATTAAGCAAGCAGGTCTTCCTGTTTATCAGGCTTTGTTAAAGAAAGGCGTCATTGTTCGTCCAGTTGCCAATTATGAAATGCCCAATTTTCTTCGTATAAGTATTGGCACAGAACAAGAAAATCAGTTATTTATTGATGCATTAAAAGATGTATTAGCTGGATCAAATTAAAGCATGTTTAATAAAATTTGTATTATCGGCATTGGTTTGATTGGCGGTTCAATTGCCAGAGCGGCAAGAGAGCAGGGTCTATGTGATCATATTGTTGCTTTTGGTCGAGAAAGCGGGATAAAGAATTTACAAACGGCTAAAAAACTCGGTGTTATTGATGAATATTATCTTGATATTGAGAGCGCTGCTAAACAGGCAGACTGTATTATTATATGTACACCCGTTGGTGTTATAGAGCGCATGTTTAGAATGCTTCAACCATTTTGGAATGAACAGGCAATTTATACTGATGCTGGCAGTACAAAAGGCAGTGTAATCGCTGCAGCAAAGGCAGTGTTTGGTGAAGTACCTGCTAACTTTGTACCAGCGCATCCAATTGCTGGTGCCGAAAGTAGTGGCGTTGAAGCCTCTCGTGCTGATTTGTACAAGAATAAGCGGTTGATTTTAACGCCAGTTGAATCAACTGATATTCAAGCTATAAATAAAATAACTGATTTTTGGCAAAAAATCGGATCAGCTGTCTCGCAAATGGATGTGGCGCATCATGATGCTGTATTGGCTGCAACCAGTCATCTGCCACATATATTAGCTTACTCTTTGGTCGATTTATTAGGCCAAAAAGATGAGCAAATAGAAATTTTTAAATATGCAGCGGGTGGGTTTAAAGACTTTACTCGTATTGCCTCAAGTGATCCAACCATGTGGCTGGATATTTGTATGGCAAACAAACAAGAAATTGTTCCTTTAATTCAACAATTAAAAAATGAATTAGGGAAAATAGAACAAATGCTGGTTGATAATAAAAGCCAGCAGCTTTTTGAAACCTTTACGTATGCCAAGCAAGCTAGGCAACGTTTCCTAAATCAATTCGATAACGCTATGTCACAATCAATTACATTTAATGTCCAGCCCGGTGGAAGTTTACGCGGAGAAATTCGTGTGCCAGGGGATAAATCAATGTCTCACCGATCTATTATGTTAGGTTCTCTAGCGGAAGGTGTTACTCATGTTACAGGTTTTTTAAATGCTGAAGATGCGCTGTCTACTTTAGCTGCTTTTAGAGCCATGGGTGTTGAAATTGAAGGGCCTGAGAAGGGTGAAGTGACAATACATGGTGTAGGTAAACACGGCTTAAAAGAACCAAAAGAACCTTTATATCTAGGTAATTCCGGTACATCAATGCGTTTGCTAAGTGGTTTGTTGGCAGGGCAGAGTTTTAATACTGTACTGACGGGTGATGCTTCATTATCTTCACGACCTATGAAAAGGGTTACCGGGCCATTGGTATCAATGGGGGCTAACATTGATACTGAAGCTGATGGCACTGCGCCATTACGTATTACGGGAACAGATCAATTACAAGCAATTAATTATGTGATGCCGATGGCAAGTGCACAGGTTAAATCATGTTTATTATTGGCAGGAATGTATGCAGAAGGTCAAACCTCAGTTGTTGAGCCTGCGCCTACACGTGATCATACTGAAAGAATGTTAAATGGTTTTGGGTACCCGGTAGAAAGAGATGGTGCGAAAGCCAGCATTACCTCAGAGGGTAAGCTGACAGCTATGAATATTGATGTACCTAGTGATATTTCATCTGCAGCATTCTTTTTAGTTGGGGCTTCTATTGCACCCGATTCAGATGTGACTTTACAGCATGTTGGGATCAATCCAACACGAACGGGAATCATTGATATATTACGCTTAATGGGTGCAAATATTGATGTGTTAAATGAACGTTCTGTGGGTGGAGAGCCCGTGGCTGATTTACGTGTACGCTCGAGTCAATTAAAAGGGATTGATATTCCTGAAGAGCTAGTGCCACTAGCAATTGATGAATTTCCTGTGCTTTTTGTTGCAGCAGCCTGTGCTGATGGCACAACGACATTGACAGGCGCTAAAGAATTAAGAGTTAAAGAATGTGACCGTATTCAGGTCATGGCTGATGGTTTGAAAAAATTAGACGTTGATGCTGTACCCACAGAAGATGGTATGGTTATTAAAGGGAAAACAGTTGATTCAATAGGTGGTGGTGAAGTAGATACTCATGATGATCATCGTATTGCCATGTCTTTCTCAATTGCTGCACTTAGAGCAACAGCACCTATTAAAGTGAATGATTGTCAAAATGTTAATACTTCTTTTCCAGAGTTTCGTGATTTAGCAACAAAATTAGGATTAAACTTAAAATGAGTATTCCAGTATTGACCATTGATGGACCAAGTGGAGCAGGGAAGGGTACGATTAGCCGGACAATTGCTAAAAAATTAGGTTGGCATTATTTGGATAGTGGATCTATTTACCGTTCATTGGCAATTGCTGTATTAGATAAAGAAATTGATTTAACAAGTGTGACGGAGATTGTGGTCGCTGCTGAAAGTATGCTGCTTGAATTTGATTGTGGCGATGAGTTAATTGTAAAACTTAATGGTTCAGATATAACCCATAGACTACCGACAGAGACAACGGGTAATGCGGCATCTATTATTGCAGCTTATCCAGAAGTACGTGCTGTTTTATTGCAAAAGCAAAAAGACTTTCAACAGGCGCCAGGCCTTATTGCAGACGGTCGAGATATGGGCACTGTTGTGTTTCCTGAGGCATCCAGGAAAGTATTTTTAACGGCCAGTGCAGAAGAAAGAGCAAGTCGACGATATAAACAGTTGATGGAAAAAGGAATTGATGCTAACCTTGTACAGATAACTAGTGAGATTGAGGCACGGGATCATAGAGATCAAGACCGTGCAGCAGCACCATTAAAAGCTGCAGACGATGCACTATATATAGATTCTTCTAATTTATCGATCGATCAGGTAATAGAAGAAGTAATGAATTTGGTTTAATAATGAATCATACGTGGTTGTTAAATAATACTATTTAACAGCTTTATTTTTAACTTTTAAAATATTAACTTGTTTACGCTCTTAATTTTAAAGAGTCACAAAAACAGGTGTGGGAAAGAAGAAATGAGCGAAAGCTTTAAAGAAATGTTCGAAGAAAGTCTAATACGCACAGAAATGCGTCCTGGTGCTATGTTAATTGGTACGGTGATTGATATCGATAATGATTTCGTTATCGTTAGTGCACAAGCCAAATCTGAAGGTGTAATTCCAAAATGGCAGTTTTTAACGCCAGATGGTGATCTCGAAGTAAATGTTGGTGATGAAGTTGAGGTGGCACTTGATTTATTCGAAGATGGATTAGGATCTACTCTCCTTTCCCGTGATAAAGCTAAGAAAAATAAAGCTTGGGGCGAACTTGAAACTGCTTTTGAAGGCGACGAAACAATTGTTGGTCGTATCAATGGTAAAGTCCGTGGTGGTTTCACTGTTGCTGTTGGTGCATTACGTGCCTTCTTACCGGGTTCATTAGTTGATGTTCGTCCAATTAGAGATACTACTTTCCTAGAAGGTCGTGATCTAGAGTTTAAAGTCATCAAAATTGACCAAAAACGTAATAACGTTGTTCTATCTCGTCGTGCTGTTGTAGAAAAAGAATACAG
>ENA-ORXI01000886-ORXI01000886.1-sediment-metagenome-genome-assembly--contig:-NODE-886-length-24363-cov-24.122951_pt1 | contig 24363 bp, 27 predicted proteins | sample MGYA00237861_ERZ511468 | MGnify/ENA primary metagenome ERZ511468 (study PRJEB26299, sample SAMN06266213) | sediment metagenome | isolation source: Hudson Canyon methane seep mesocosm | place...
GAGTTGTTCTTTCTCGCAACTCTAATTCGTAGCGGACATTTGCATTACCTACCTCAGGCGTTGCTTGAATTGATTTTGTAATTAATGTTTGTATTTGTTCTATATCTTCTTGGGCAAGTGCCATAATTTAATACTCCTTTTAAAACCAGCTTGATTGTAAGTATTCAGAGACCCTCACTTTATCTCTCGGCGAAAGCCTCTCCAGCAGGAGAGGAAGCTACCTGACTAGCAGCTTAAGAATATAAACTAGAGGGGCTCTGAATACTTACGCTTGATTTCCTCATATATAAACCATCAACCACGAAACTTATCTTGGTTATTTACAAACCACTCATAAGCCATAGTCAACTCATCTTCCAAAGCAATTGAATATTCGCTAATATGCGCACTATGAATGATATTACATTCAACCATTAGGTTTTCGTAAATCAACAAACCATCCACTAAAGTCCATAATTTGACTTACGAATGAAAGTCGTTGTTTCGGCATACATTTTAGCAATGCCATAGCCCCTTGCGTCAGAATAGTTTTCGCCTTATTTGAAATAATAACTTCAAACAGAAAGCGAATAAATTATGACCACTAAATATTCAAAAGAAAGAACAATACGGCTTTACTTTTAAGCCGGCACAATAATGAAGCCGTCAGGCGTAGGTTCGTTGTATTCGTACCGTAAACACCTTACTGCTTAAGAGGTACGAATACAACGAACCTACAGAGCCTCTGATATTGTTCCGCCTTAGGGTAGCCAACAATACCTTCGCCAATTTTGATTTAAGCTCAAAACAGCCTTTTCACTCCACATGAATCAATGACTTACAGACTAAAGAGTTTTCTAAAATAGGTCGATTTTCATTTTGGTGAAGGTATTGTAGTATTATATACTGATTTTTTCTCGCCTAATAATTCAAGTAATCGCCATTTTTTCCGCAGTTGGTATTTGTCTATTTTACTTGAATGTATTAGTAGATCTATCCCCCTCCACGTAAGCTATCTTGCGCACGTGAGCCAAATAGGTAAAGTTCTGCATTGGTACCAGCCGCATCAAACACCTGAATAAAGGTGTTAATTTTTTCTTGTTCTACTCCCTGCTCAACATCCTTCTCAATACCTTGTTTAATGCCTTGTGCTAACCCTTTTTCTAGCCCTTGTGTTAGTCCTTTTTCTTCTGCTGAGGAGATTTTACTTTCCATATCCGTAATGACTGCATTCGAACTTCATAGACACTACGTTCTTCTTCATCAAACATTCGATCTACTGCACTGATAGCTTTAACAATGTTTTTATCCATTTTAAGCTCTGCAGGAATATTATCTTTATTGAGTTTACTGGCTTTGGTTAAAAAGCTACTCCACCTACCTAATACACTATTTATTTCTTGATAAGTTTTTTTAAATTTTCTGAATTCTATAATAGTGTAATTCAAAAATATCATGTAATTTATCATCTTTACCTGTCGCGGTATTGATGATTTTATAGCAATTATGCATTTCATCATTATCAAGGATAAAGTTAAAATCCATAATATTAATGCTGATTATCTTTTTGAGTTCTTTATACATACAGCCTTCGCTAAGCTGTTCCGTGACTAGCTTAGCCCAGTAATAAATAGCGCGTTCATCATAATTATAATCTTCGTTAATTTGCATTTCCACATTAAACCAGCGACCTTGCTCACTTTTGGCTTTAATATCTAAAATAGACATTTTCTCTGTGCGATAGTCAGCTAAGTTGTAAGGATTTTTTAACTCAACTTCAACGACTTGCTCATCTTTCGATGATGATGGCGTTAATATTAAGTTGGTGGCAGGAGCCGGTTACGCCATTAATCGCGCCATGGTGTTGTATGATTAATGTCATTTTCTCCTCCTTTAATATTGAATTGTTAGTTAAACCTTTATGCCCACGTTAGCTGAAGATGTAGGGATTCCATTTTCCGTCACTCCCGTATGTTTTTAGCGGGTGATGTGTCTTTCGGTCACTATTTATCCCGTATTACGTACCTCCATACGGGCTACGGGATTGATTCGTACTAAATTAAATTCACTACTACCGGAAAACTTAAGTGCACTATTAAATGTTAAAGTAATTTTGGTTGCTTACTTAAGGTACGCAATGCGTACCCTACTACTGCTTTGTTGTGAATGTTAAACTCAAGGCTTCTCAAAAAAACACCTTAACTCTATAGTTTTTAATTAGACAGTTCAAGTAGTCCATTATCTGCAAATTTGAATAATTTATTGTATGTTGCACTTTTAATCGCCCAGCGGATGATTTCGGGCTCAATATTTAGGTAATCATGTACTAATGCATTGCGCATACCAATGATTTTACGCCACTCCAATGTATCAATTTGCTCTCCTTGTTGAGATAGAGACTCGAAGGCTGAATAGGCGTCCGCTGGCGCTGTGTTATTGGTTGCATAGCTCCAGTGCTTCGCAATTCCTATGCAAGCTTCAATTAATATTTGCAATGTCCTCTCTGCTGCACGGTATTCATATCGACTTAAATCACGTTGTTGCATGATTTCAGTTAAGCCTTTTAGCTCGCTGTGTAGCTCTGCAAGGTGTTCCTGCATTGAAAACAAGTAGGTATTATCCATAGATTTCTCGTTGATGCTGGTAATGATATAGGTAGTCTATTTCCCACTTGGACATAATGCGTTGTTGCTCTTGGTATTGCCTTGATCGGTTTTTACTGAGTAGTAACGTACCGGTTTTCAGTACTGACATCGCTAAGGGAATTGGGGCAATACTCATATCTAATATACTTAACTCACCTTCTTGTAATTTTAATTGCTGTTGCCATTCAATTGCCAATAATTCTGGGCGTAAACGCCTTTCTATTGTATCCACTTCCCAAGTTTTAAAAATAACGGCTAAATCAATATCACTGTGTACGTGCGCTGTTCCCTGCGCTTGAGAACCGTATAGCCAGAGTAACTCTATCTCTTGGCTCTCTTGTGCTAATTGCATAATCAGCGGCTCTATAAGCTTGTAATTCATAATTTTTAATTTCCGCTATTGCTCACCTAGCCTACACACCGGCCTTACTAACTTTAACCTTAGAATAAGTGCATTAATTTAATTTTATGCCATGTTTGTGTATTTCAGAGCATAAGAGTGGGTCTTGGCTATTGTACGGAACAATATCTATTTTTAAATCGAGATTTTTTCTTATTAAATAGGTGATGAATTTTATTTTTTTCTTATTGAATTCAGCGGGAGATAGCTCAACATCGATTGCAAGATCAATATCACCTCCTTGCTTAGTATCATCAGTACGACTACCAAACAAGTAAATATCAACCTCACCAAAACTAGATAATACACTGCTTTTTATATGATTTTTTAATCTATTCTGTAAGCGCATAATTGTATTTTTTAGCAAAGCTTACTGCGTTTAAGTAATATTTCTCTAATTGTTCAAATTGAGTAATACAGAATTTTAAATCATTTAATGCTTGCTCTAGGTCTTTAGGGTAGTCGTGCTCTAATTCGTTTCTTACTTCTCTTAGCTCAATCCAATTATCTAGGCTATCAATAATCCCTTCCTTTTCGACGAGATACAGAACTTCGCTCATTTTACTGGTGCCTATTCCTGCGCTATCTAATAGCATAGAAAATATTTTAGCGCCTAAAAAGTCTTGCACTGAAGAGAAACGCTTTAAATAGGCATCTAAAACCGCTTTGTCTTCGATTTTTAATTGATTAAAGCTTTCCGGCGTATAGATATTTGTTTGCGCTGTTAATTTATCTATTAATTGTTTATAGGCTTTAAGGGCTTCATAATGTTTGCTTAATTTAAACAGCCTTTTTTTTAAAATTTCTTGTTTACTATTCACTTTTAAAATTTTAATTCTAAAACTACTTTAGAAATGGGTAAAAGACTTTTAAGAAAAAAGTAAGTCTTGATTAGAATGTTGTGAATATAGTGTAGAAACTAAATGCATTACTGCTTACCGTAAATACGACACCGGCACAACTCTAACCAATTACTTTTAATACCCCCACGAGCAACCCACCTATCCCCACGAGCATACCAAAGCTCCAGCGCATTTGGTTTTTTATTTCTTGATGAATCCCCATAATGGCTTGATTTTGCTTCTCTAATTGCTTGTCTATCTGTTCAAATCGCTTATCAACTTGCTCAAATCGCTTATCAACTTGCTCAAAACGCTTATCGATTTGCTCAAATCGTCTCTCGACTTGTTCAAAACGCCGGTTAGATTCTTCTGCCAATTGCTCGAACCGTAGCTTAGTTTCTTCAACCATTTGTTCAAAACGTTTATCAACTTGCTCAAAGCGTTTATCAACTTGTTCAAAACGTTTTTCCATTTGAGAGAAACCGGTTAACATAAGCTCTCGCTGGTGCTTTAATTCCTCTTCAACACGAATAGTCCTTTCTCTCAAGTCTAGTTCATATCGAACATTGGCGTTACCAACTTCGGGTGTGGAAGCAATTGCATTGCTTATTAGTGCTTCTATTTGAATGATGTCTTCTTGGGCTAATGCCATGACCTTCCTTTTTTAAATCTAGTGCTTTTCCCGTATTACGTTCCTCCATACGGGCTACAAAAAACTGGAGTGCCTCCTGCTAAGGAACCTTTACATTTATTAGATGATAGAATAAACCTACCTATATCGCAATACCTGATGATTCATGCTTAAGTATCGCCCTTCCTTCCATACAACTTGTCTCCTACTCAAAACCCTAATACTATCATTGGCTCTTTCTAGCTGCCAGTCTTGGTATGGTCCGAGTGCTCTTCAAGACACTCACCCTTCTTATAATCAGGCCATAGTTAATTCACTTAGCCAGGAAATGCTATTAAACCTTGTGCGTTTAAAGTACCGGGACCGGCCATTTTTTCTGCGTGTTAATAGTGTAACTGCCTCCATGTCACTCAAATCTTCGATTGGTATTAATGGGAGTGATACTAATATTATCTCCCCTAATGCAGGTATTTCATTCTCTCAAACTCCAACTATTTCTTATGCGCCTTTAGGTGGCGAGGATTTCCTTAAAAGCGTGCTTTCCCCTATTTCACTTCAGGCTGTTTTAATTATGGCTCAATCAGGGTGGAGTGTTGAGCGTGTTTTTGGCTTATCTATTGAGCGCATTAATAACTTAGAAAATGCACCTAGCGCATCTGGTCCGACACCTTATATAAAGCCAGAATATGAAGAGTTTAGTAAGCTTTTAAAAGCATTTAGCTACCTCCACTCACTCGACTTAATTGAAATAGGAGTAAATACTAATTCCCATCAAAGTATTGATATACATTTTTTACCTACTGAAGATAAAAAAGCCTTACTTGCATTAAAAAAAGTACAATCCTTACTCAAACTCAATGGCTCTAATGTCTACCACTTTTCTACTAACTTCCTGCGTAACCACTCTGAAAGTTTAAATCTTCGCTTACGCTCTATTTCTGGTATTTTGTATTATTTATCGCAAAATATTGATGTGCCCGAAGAGCACATGCAATTGGGCCTAGTGACAAACACCGTCACACCTAAAGGTGAAATTTTTGACTGGGGACAAACACCCGCAGGTAAATTATTTAGTATAAAAAATAGTCCAGATAAACCTGACAATGCCTATTTATCCATTTTCTATCGTGATACTTGGTTTTATATTGCTGATTATGATTTAAACTCTAAATCAACCTTTATGCTTTTAACCCAATTATTCAATTTACAGGCAGGGCAAAGCCAAGTAGCTCCTCCGACACTCACTATCCCTGTTGGCATTAACTAAATTTTTATTTTTCTAAAATAAGCATGAAAAGGTACGCAGTGCGCGCCCTACATGCTAAATTGAAGGTCACGAAACCACCGAGTAAATCCGAACCTACAAAAATGTTAAATTCATTATGCCTAGCGACTTATTAACTGAAGTACCTCTATGATTGAAACCATTTATATAGAAGAAAATATTCAGCAGCACCCAAGAGTACTTGCGATTTGCGCTCGATTCCCGACAGCACGAAAAGTTACCTGTGGCCGTTATGGTGAAGTGTTTAACCCTAAAGCTCAAAACTTTCGGCTACAAAAACAAAATCCTGCTTTAATTTTGGCAGAAAAGTACCGCGGCTTTATGCTCAAAGCACCTCCTCACTACGGTATTGGTGCCCAGCATAATTATTATTTTTCTCATATGCTAAATTGCCTCTATGATTGTCGCTATTGTTTTTTACAGGGTATGTACCAATCAGCTAATTACGTGCTGTTCGTTAATTACGAAGACTACTATGCGGATATTCAGAAACTTTGCGCTGAAACACCGAATGAACAAGTACATTTTTTTTCGGGATACGATTGCGACAGCTTAGCCCTTGAGCCTATTACTGATTTTGCAAAAGAGTTTTTACCCGTCATTCAGGCAATCCCTAATGCATGGATGGAACTACGCACTAAAAGCACCCAGGTCCGCCACCTACTAGACATAGACGCTTTTGAGCGCTGTATTGTTGCCTTTAGTTTTACGCCTGATGAAATAGCCTCGGCACTTGAGCATAAAGCCCCTAATATCTTAAAACGACTAGATGCACTGAAAAAATTGCAAAATAAAGGTTGGCCTATCGGTTTACGCTTTGACCCGATTATTTATGAAGATAATTATCAAGCACATTATCAGCAGTTATTTAAAACGGTATTCGAACACATTGACTCAAATTTATTACACTCAGTCAGTCTCGGAGTATTTCGTTTGCCTGATAAATATTTCAAAAAAGTTCATAAGCTCTATCCTGAAGAAAAGTTATTCGCTAGCCCTCTTGAATCTAAAAATGGCATGATGTCTTACAAAGAGTCCTTAGAGGAACAGATGATGCATTTTTGCACTCAAGAATTGCTTAACTATATTCCTGAAGATAAATTTTTCCCATGCAGTCTGTAAATCGTACTATTTTAATAACGGGTGCTAGTTCTGGAATTGGCCGTGCTTGCGCCCGTAACCTACTAGCTCAAGGGCATGAGGTTATTGGCACTTCACGAGATTGTCAAAAATTTTCACACGCTCACCCACGCTTTAGTTCATTTCAAATTGACTTTAGTGACTTAAATCTGTTACCGGACAATATCAAGCAGCTCGCAAAACAGCACCCTGCTATTAATTGTGTTATTTTTTGTGCAGGCAAAGGACAATTCTCTAGCTTAGAAGAGTTCTCTTTTGCTCAAATTCAAGACATTATGAATCTAAACTTTATTAGCCAAAGTTTTCTAGCCAAAGGCTTGCTCCCCTCCTTAAAACGCCAAGCTTTAGCTGATCTAATTTTTATAGGTTCTGAAGCAGCTTTAGAGGGGAGCCGTAAAGGTTCGATTTATTGTGCAAGTAAATTTGCGCTACGTGGCTTTAGCCAAGCACTTAGGGATGAATGCTCCAAAAGTAGCGTACGCGTTTCTTTAATTAACCCCGGCATGGTCAACACTGAATTCTTTAATACTTTGAGCTTTTCACCTGGTAAACAAGCCAGCCAACATTTATTAGCTGATGACATTGCGCAAACAGTGAGCTATATCATGAATGCTCGCAAAGGCATCATCATCGATGAAATTACATTAAATCCTGCTAATAAAGTCATAAATTTCAATAAGTAAAATAACTTTTCTAGAAAGACCATTGAATTTACTGGCCTAACACTGCGACAATTTGCCACATTTTCAATTGCAATAAACTTAGATATGATATATGCAACTCTTAAATGCACTCCAAACAGACAGAGTTTACCCTCCTCTCTAAATGCGACTTAACCTAGTTAAGACGCATTTTTTTTGCCCAGTTGTTTGTTACATGCCTTATGTATTGCTGCTTTTGTAGGGTATCGCACTGCATACCCTACTCGTAAACTCACGACCTAGCGAATCATTAAAATGCTTTAGCCGCCGACTATGGAACTCTGATGGCTCATGCCATCAAGGCCAAGCATTCCGCAAACTTCATGCAGGCTACCTTTGATTTATACGTATTTTAAGGACAGCTCAAGCTTAAGAATAGATTTTATAAGGCTGTCAGGATAAAATTAGACCTACACTTTATTAAAAAATCAATTCATGCAACAAGCACCTGAACTTCCTTTACGTGATATACATATACCTGATGCTATTAGCTGGTGGCCTCTTGCAGTAGGCTGGTGGGCGTTAGCCATCCTCATTCCACTGTGTCTTTATTTACTATTTCGACTGTACAGGCGACTTACACGTAAAACAGCCTTAAAATCTGCAAAAAAACAATTACAGCAACTTAATCAAAACCAACAACTCTCTAAGCAAGAAAAATTAGTCGCCCTATCGAGCCTCATGCGCCGTACAGCCATAAGCCTTTACCCGCGTAGTGAAGTGGCTAGCTTAACCGGAGAAGACTGGTTAAATTTTCTCGACCAAAGCATTCCTGTCCGTAGCTTTAATAGCGACATCGGCTGGCTATTAACGAATGCCTTATACAGTCAAGCAGATAACAGCCATTACCTATCTCCCCTATTTAACTTATGTGAGACTTGGTTAAATGCACAAAAAGAGCCTAAAACATGATTCATTTTGCATGGCCTTGGTTACTCCTCAGCCTTCCTTTACCGTGGCTTGTACGTCGCTTTATCCCCGCGGTTAATAGCGCCGAACAAGCCGCCCTTAAAGTTCCTTTTTTAGAGGACTTTAATATCGCTCAAAGTGAGGGAACCACCCAAGCCAATAAACCGTGGGTTTTATGGTTAGCCATATTTGCGTGGTGCCTGTTAGTTTTTTCCAGTGCCCGTCCGCAGTGGTTAGGCGAACCTATTGAACAAGGCGTTAGTGGCCGAGATTTGATGTTAGCCGTTGATTTGTCAGGTAGCATGGAAGAACGTGACTTTATTGTCAATAAGCAAGCGGTTGACCGTTTAACGGCTACAAAAGCTGTCGCTAATGAATTTCTTGAACGACGTGTTGGTGACCGTATTGGGCTAATTTTATTTGGGACCCATGCCTATTTACAAACCCCTTTAACTTTTGACCGTAAAACAGTACAAATTTTATTAAATGAAGCTTTTATTACGCTTGCAGGTGAAAGCACAGCCATTGGAGATGCTATTGGCTTAGCCGTCAAACGCTTACAGTCACAGCAAGCAGATAGTCGAGTACTGATCCTGTTAACTGACGGGGCCAATACGGCAGGTAAAATTTCACCCATTAAAGCCGCTGAGCTCGCGGCACAATACCAATTAAAAATTTACACCATCGGCATTGGTGCTGATGAAATGATAGTACGTAGTTTTTTTGGGTCAAAAAAAGTAAATCCTTCCCGTGATTTAGATGAAAAAACGTTAACAGCGATTGCCGAAAAAACAGGGGGGCGTTATTTTCGCGCACGCAATACACAAGAATTACAAAAAATTTATCAACTCCTAGATGAACTAGAACCCGCAGAAAAAGATAAGCAATTTTTTCGACCACGTTCAGAATTATTTTTCTGGCCTTTGGCAATCGCCTTAGTCTTAGCTTCAATCATTAGCATTTTCCGTTTACGACATTCATGAACTTAAGCGAATTCCATTTCATTAGACCTTTCTGGCTGTTAGCCCTACTATTTTTAATTGTATTTATTTTTCTAACGGTTAAACATAAATTACGCCAAGGAAGCTGGCAGGAAGTTTGTGACCCTGAGCTACTGCCTTTTGTATTACAAGAAAAAGAATTGCAACATAGCCGCACTCCTCTACTCGCAGGAAGTTTAGCGGCTATATTAGCAATTTTAGCTTTAGCAGGACCCACTTGGGATCGTATTCCCACGCCTGTATTTAGAAATTCAGCCGCACTCGTCATAGCGCTAGATTTATCTCGTTCAATGGATTCAGCAGACATTAAGCCATCACGCCTTGAACGTGCCCGCTATAAAGTTGCTGACTTATTAAATAAACGTAAAGATGGCCAAACGGCTTTATTAGTCTATGCAGGCTCAGCCTTTACCGTTACACCTTTAACCAATGATACTGAAACGATTCATAAGCAATTAAGTGCATTAACAACAGATATTATGCCTGTGCAAGGCGGACGTAGTGATTTAGCCATTAACAAGGCGCTTGAGCTATTTAAAAATGCGGGTTTGCAACGTGGGCAAATCTTATTAGTGACTGATGATGAGCAAATCGAATCTGCTTTTGAGCAGGTTGAGCTACCCGCTAACTTTCAATTATCAATACTCGGTATTGGCACAAAAGAAGGCGCGCCTATTACTTTAGCGCAAGGCGGTTTCTTAACGGACGCTAAAGGTAGTATTGTTTTACCTAAACTCAATGTAAATGCTTTACAAAAAGTAGCTCATGCCGGCAAAGGTGTTTATCAACAAATCACTGCTAGTAGTAAAGATATAGATACACTGAGTCAATATTTTGAACAAGCTGTTCAGCGCAGTGAAGCAATCAATGATGATTTATTATTAGATAACTGGGCAGAAGCGGGCGTATGGCTATTACTCCCTCTGTTATTCTTTGCCTCACTTTCTTTTAGGCGTGGCTTACTTAGCTTGCTGTTTATCTGTTTACTACCCTTCCCTAAGAACAGCTATGCTTTTGAATGGCAAGACCTATGGCAGACTAAAGAACAGCAAGCCCAACAGAGCTATAACCAAGGCGACTACCAAGAAGCCGCAGACAAATTTACCAACCCAGCATGGCAAGCGGCATCTCAATACAAAGCAGGCACTAAAATTGATGAAAAGACTGAACTCCCTCAAGCAAACAGTGCTACAGGGCTTTATAACCAAGGCAATGTTTTAGCAAAGTCTGGTCAATTGGAAAAAGCACTCAGCACATACGAGCAGGCATTAAACCTTAACCCCGAGCATGAAGATGCGCAATTTAATAAAGAACTGGTTGAAAAGGCACTAGAACAGCAGAAACAACAAAATAAAGATCAAAAGCAGGACCAGGAAAATAAGGATGACTCTAAATCTGATAAAAGCGATGAACAACAAGAAAAAGATTCAGAGCAATCTTCGGACAAGGATTCTCAGGATTCTCAGGATTCTCAGGATTCTCAGGATTCTCAGGATTCTCAGGATTCTCAGGATTCTCAGGATTCTCAAAAAAATGATAAGCAGCCCCAAGATAACAACCAAGAGCAAGAATCAAAAACTCAAGATGAATCTAAAGCTGACCAACAAAAACCAGAAGAACCTGCTGAAGAAGGGCAACAATCCGCTCAAGAAAACACTGAACCACCAATGGATAGCGAACAACGGCAAGCAAATGAACAGTGGCTAAAACGTATTCCTGATGATCCGTCTGGACTATTGAAGCGTAAGTTTTTATATCAATACAGCCAACAAAAGCAACGTAATAGCAGTCAACAGCAATGGTGATTACCATTACTCAAGCTGCATAAACTCCTTCTACAAAGCATAGCTATCTACACAACTTTTTACAATTAAAATACAATGAGTTATAGCACTCAATGACTCCCTCTCCTGCTGGAGAGGGCTGGGGTGAGGAGAATAAAATCAGGCACTTATCTATTTCCCCTCATCCAACCTGTTGACTTAAGAAAGTAGCCTGTATGGAGCTTGCGCAATACAGGGAATTCAACGCACTGCTTCCCGTACACCCTTCCTCCATACGGGCTACAAAACACTTAAGTCAACAGTATTGTCACCTAACCCTCTCTAACAAGAGAGGACTTAACCATCAGGTATTTTATATTTATAACTGCCGACAAAAAATACAGGAACACCAACGATGCACATTAGTTTAATTGGATTAGGCGCTATGGGAACAGGCATGGCTCGTAATTTTGCTAAGGCTGGGTATTTATTGCAAATATGGAATCGCACGACCAGCAAAGCTGACTCTTTAGCTACTGAGCTAAATGTACAAGTCGCACCCTCTCTACAAGAGCTAGCACTTCAAGCTGAAGTTATCCTTATTTGTGTTTCTGCCGATGACGATCTTTTAGAGGTTATTTATCAACTTCTAGGCACTATCAAACCCAATACCATTGTCATAGATTGCTCAACGGTTAGTAGCAATACAGCAAAAACTGCCGCACAACTACTCGATAGCAAGCAAGCCCACTTTCTTGATGCACCCGTATCTGGAGGTGTTGAAGGTGCGAATAATGGCAATTTAGCAATGATGGTTGGTGGAAATGAGAAAATACTCGAGCAAGTCACACCTCTTTTAGAAGCCATCAGCTCACGTATTATTTATATGGGAAAAACCGGCTCTGGCCAAGGCACAAAAGCGGTTAACCAAATTATGGCCGCGGGCATAAATCAAGCCGTTACTGAAGCGCTCGCCTTTGCTCAAGCCGAAGGCCTTCCTTTAGATAAAGTAATTGATGTTGTTTCAGGAGGTGCCGCAGGAAATTGGTTTTTAAGTCATCGCGGTGTAACTATGACACAAGGTCACTTTGAACCTGGCTTTAAGCTTGCCTTACACCACAAAGATTTAAGGATATGCCAATCTATGGCAGAAATAAATTCTACTGAATTAAGCTTGGTTAATAAAACGGTTAATGACTATCAACAGTTGATGGACTCTGGCTTTAGCAATGAAGATATTTCAGCACTATATCGCTTAAAGCTTAAAGCTTTAAGCTAAAAAAATACTGTACTCATACCATTGTTTTGTTGAACCGTATAATTTAAGCCGTTACCCAGTTTTCCAATAATAAACCGTCAACACGCTCAAACTCACGCGTATTATTAGTTAACAGGGTCATGTTTTCTACGAATGCTACTGCAGCAATTTGAATGTCGTAAGCGCCAATAGTTAAGCCTTTCTTTTGTAAAGTAGCACGAATATTAGCGGCTTTTATAGCTGCTTCTAAACCAAAATCAACCACCGTCAATGGCGCAATAAAATGATCTAGTGCCTTCAAGTTACGTGCATGCGAGTTATTCTTTGCTATACCATAATAGAGTTCAAATACAGTAATCGTGGGTATATACAGCTGTTGAATTTTAACCTCTTGAAATCGCAGTAAAACTTCAGGCGGGTGCTGTTTAATTAAGTAAATACAAATATTGGTATCTAATAAATATCTTTTCATGAAAGCTCAGGCCAGTCACGGTCCTGTACCTCTGGCTGTTCTCGACCATCTTGCATAAAATCATCAGAAAATTCACCTAAGGTATTGAACCAAGTGACCCATGTGGCATCCATGGGCTCTAATATAATTTTTTTCCCCTGTCTGGAAATTTTAACTTCCTTACCCTCCATTCTAAATGCCTTGGGTAAACGTACCGCTTGCGATCGACCATTCTGAAATAATTTTGCTGTTTGCATAACTCGCCCCTAAAAGATATATTCCATAAGTATATACCTTTTATTTAAAACTACCTACCTATCCACAAATAACTCAAAGAAGAAGGCTCATTTACTCACGCGTGTTTTTGGCAAAGCCCATACACTCATACTCCGCTAAACCTTGCGCACTCACTTAACTGTGTAGCCTGTAGGAAACTTACGGAACACGAACGGGAGCAGAGCTAGGCTGATGAAAATCGTTCATTTCCACCCCATAACATATAACCACTTTTCTTATTATCAATCAAAGCGTGGAGAGGGTCATCCAAGTTTTACCTTGATAAGAATTTTCTGGAGGCAAGCACTGCCAGTCCTTCGGAGACTGGCAGTGCTGTATTGGATTTTGTGCACTATGCGGTTTAGCTCATTAATAAATTTAAGGCATAAAAACACCGCATTTAAATCTAACCCTATTAAGGGTTAGGTTACTTCCCTAAAATACCCTTAACCGCATGCAATAAATCAGCAGGTAAAACGACTGTTTTAGAATTATCTGACTCTGCTAGATCACGCATGGCTTCAATATATTTCTCTCCTAACAAATAAGTTGCAGGCAACTCTTTATCCTTTAGTGCTTCGGTAACGCTTTCAATTGCTTTACCACTAGCTTCAGCCAATAAGATTTTTGCTTCCGCATCACGGCGAGAGGCCTCTAAACGTCCATCAGCTTCTAAAATAGCCGCTTGTTTTGCACCTTGTGCTCGCGTTACTGCTGCACGCCGTTCTCGCTCTGCTGCACTCTGCTCTTCCATTGATGCTTGCATCGTTACTGACGGATTAATATCTTGAATTTCTACCGTTTTTAAAGTAATTCCCCAATCGGCAATATCATCTGAAATACTATCTTTTAACTTTGCTTTAATATGCTCTCGTGAAGATAAAGCATCATCCAGTGACATCTCACCCACAATCGCCCTTAAAGAGGTCTGTATAAGCTTTTCAATGGCCATCACAAAATCTTCAACGCCATAGACTGCTTTCTCAGGCGAGACGATATTTATATAAGCAATTGCATTGGCGACAATAACAGCATTATCTTTTGTAATGACCTCTTGGCTAGGAATATCTAACACAATATCTTTAGTCGTAATTTTATCGATAATAGAATCCACATAAGGAATAACTAAATTAAGACCTGGATTTAACGTCTTATGATATTTACCTAAACGCTGAACAATATGCTTGTACCCCTGCGGAACAATGCGGACCCCTTTGATAACGGTCACAATAACCACAATAACGAGCGCGCCTACAACATATAAACCTTCCATAACTAAATCCTCTTTTTAAATTTAAAAGCTAATTATTTAGCTGACACAATTAATGTATTTCCTGAAAATTCTTTAACTATCACTCGGCTACCTACTTCAATCTTATCGGTACAAATAAATTGCCATTCATCATTACCTAAAATCGGCGCGGGAAAACGTAATTTACCACGCCCTTCCTGCACAGAATTATATTCAATCACAGTCCCGATTTGCCCCACCATACTTTCCCGCGCCATCCCTGAGAAACTTTTATTCTTAAAGTGTGGAGAAACCCACTTAAACCAAGAAAAAATAATAAAGATGGATAGCACAATCCAAACTAATAATTGCACAGTAAATGAAAAGGGGAAAACCCAGAGTAACAATCCAACAACAAATGCGCTAACGCCAAACCATAAGGCCACAAAACTTAGCGTCATTAACTCTGCCAATGCAAGACATAAACCAAAAACTAACCAGTGCCAATAAGCAATATTTGCATTTAACCATTCCAACATTGTCCATCTCCTCAAAAATTATTTTCTTTCACGCTCGAACCAGTACAATATACATTCTTTTACATAACAGGAAATATTATGATTGTCTGGGCTTTTAACTTAATGATTTTAGGTGTTGGTATTTTAATAGTTGGGTTAATCAAGCCAAAATGGTTATTATTCTGGATGGATCAACCAAACCGCTTCATTATTGTCGCGGTTAGCGTCGTATTATTAATGGCCGGTGCGGTATTATTTGGCGAAGGTAATAGGCAAGGAGCACCGCTCTCTAAGGTTAATCAAGACCAGACAGTGGCTACCGAAGTTCCAACTGATTTAGCTAAATAATTAGTCGCTTAGCATTTTCTACAAAATCATTCCTGAGACCTATACTCGGGAGTGATACTTAAAAGCATCTTTTACAAAGAGGTCTCGCACCGATTTCGACCATTTTTCTTAGCCTGATATAAAGCTTTATCAGCACGTACAAATAAAGTCTCTTGGCTGTCTCCCTCTTTTAGCTCCGTTATTCCGCAAGAAATAGTAATACGAATGGCCTTTCCTGAGTAATTAAACCCTGTTTTTGCAACAATTTTTCTGATTTTTTCAGCCAAAATAAATGCAGATTTACTGTTTGTATTTGATAACAGCATCGTAAACTCTTCACCGCCAAATCGAGAAACGAAGTCAGTCTCTCGACAATACTTACTTAATAACTTAGAAATAATAATTAATGTCTTGTCACCCGTTTTATGGCCATAACTATCATTAATATTCTTAAATAAATCAATATCCCAAACTAACAAGCTCAATGGCTCTTTATTACGCTTCCAACGCGCATACTCAGCCTCAAAGCGTTGATCATACGCCAACCGATTAGGCAATTGAGTCAAGGCATCGGTCAGAGCTTGTGCTGAAGCTTCCTTAAGCCCCTCTTTTAAAACATCAGCTTCAGCTTTTGCTGACTCAATTTCACCCGCCATATTGGCGAGTTGTTGCTCTACTTTAAGCTGTTGCTGTTGTTCTTCTTTCTGGTGCTGTTTGAGCTGCGCACCTATCTTATCTAATTCTGATTTAATTAATAACTTTAAAGGCCCTAACTTAGTCGCACTCGCGGAGTCTTTTTGTAATGTTTGCATTTGTATGGAAACAGTTTCATCTAAATTATTTCTTTTAGTTAAAATAGCCCCTGTCGCACTTGAAACTGCATTCGTGCTATTCCCTAAACTCGTTAACTGCTGAGTCACATGAGCAAGAAAAATTTCCATTTCTTTTTTCTCTACCTGCTCGTATTTCTTAATATTTTGTAGCAATGCGAGTGCCGCATCTATATTTTCTCGGAAGCTATCTTCTTCTTGAGGTTGTTTCAGCGCTTGAATAATTTTCTTAGCATCTGCTTGCGAAGTGATCGGCATATCCATATCTTGAATAAGCTGAACCAGTTGATCACTAATAAAACTGATATCTAAGTTAGCACTAAACGATGGAAGCTCACTAGCCTCTGAATCGACCTCTAGCGTTTCTGAAGCACATAAATCAGTAAGTAACTGAAGTAATTCTTTAGACGAGGTTATTTTTCCTGAATCATATTGCCCATGCAATAAATTTAATGCGCTTACTTTATCTTTATTAGATTTCTGCGTGACTAAAAAATTAAATAATAAACTAGCATCGAGTATTGGCTCCTCTGCATTATCATCTTCAAATTGCAGTAAAGCCTCATTAAATTTACCTAACTCATTAGCAAGCTCTGGGTTAACAATCCCTTTTTTTAATTTATTACGTATCAGCAATAAATGAGGATCTAATTGCTGATTAAAACCCTTTGCAGCAAGCGATAGCCGGATCAACGCCCGAGAATAAAGCTCATCATTACCATTGGTTGCTAATTCAAGCTGCTCTAGATCATCTAGCGCGTTATAGTATTTGTCTTTCCACTTCTCAACTTCAGCGTTAGATGAACTCATTTTTCAATTCTACCTATCCTTTAAGAAAACTAAAGGGCGCTCTCACGCCCTTAAATACAAATCTTAACAGTTAGCTTACTTGCTTTCTTGAGCAATAAGCGTATTCAAAACTTTTATCATTCCGCCATGCTTACCAGCACTACGGCCGCTAACTAAGTACTTACCGTTAACAACTAACGCCGGAACCCCTGTGATTCCATAACGAGGACCCATCGCTTTTGCTTGACGCATTTTTGTATCAACAATAAAAGAATTATAAGCATCATGAAAATCTGCTTTTTGCACACCATGCGCTACAAAAAAATCAGCTAAATCATCTTCACTTGCTAGTTTCTCTTTTTTAATTTGAATTGCATTAAAAAAATCGCCATGAACCTTTTCAACCACACCTAACACTTCCGCAGTAAAATAAGCTTTTGCATGCTTACCCCATAAATTACTAAAGACAGCCGGCTGACGAATAAAAGTAACGTTGTCTGGCAGACTTGCTCTCCATGCTTCTATGGCTGGCTCAAATTGATAACAATGCGGGCATCCATACCAAAAGAACTCAATAACCTCTACTTTACTTGCATCTTGAGTAGGCTGAACTGATGCTAAATCTTCATAACCTTGTCCTGCAGAAAAACTTAAGCTAGCAAACATTAACAAGCTTAATGTTAATCCAGTTTTTACTATTTTCTTCAACATTCTTATACCCTTTATTTTTAAAAGATGTCCTAGTTACTTTTCATAATAGAGATATGGTAAGCGACAGCTTTAATCTCTTTTTCTGTCATCTTTTTAGCAACCATATGCATAATATTTTCTGAATCTTTAGTCCGTGCATTATTCTTAAAATCCGTTAAGGTTTTAATTAAATAGTCCGCATGCTGCCCCTGTAAGGCTGGAAAAGAAGCAGGTTTATTACCTTCGCCATACGGACCATGACAAGCGATACAGGCTGAAATTTCACTTTCCAAATCACCATTACGATAAATATCATACCCTTGAGCCAGCATTGCATCTTGCTGTTCTTGGGCGGCTTGTTTTTTTGCTTCTGTTGCTGCTACAGCCTCTTCTTCAGACAAATCAGAGCCTGACTCGTCATCATCTATATCAAACTCAGGTAAGCTATTAGCTGTGACCTTTTGTTTTTCATAGTAACTGGCAATATCACGAAAATCTTTGCTAGTTAAGGTGGCAACCATTGCACTCATTGTTGGACCTACACGAGAGCCGTCTTTAAAAGCTTCCATTTGCTTTACTAAATATTCTTCATTTTGATCCGCTAGTTTAGGAAATAATGGCATCATGCTATTCCCCCCCTCACCATGACAACCTGCACAAGACTCACTTTTAGTCTTACCAGCCGTAGCATTAGGTTCAGCATTTATTTTTGTTGTTGGTTTAGCTTGTGCAATACCTGAAATATTTAGTAAAGCAATTGATACCGATAACGCTAATAGACTTTTCTTCATTAGGCTCCCCTTTTCGGAATAAAATAAACATAAGGTAATCTTATGTACAATACAGGCTAAATTCTACTCTAATTTAATTAAACCCTCTACACGAGATAAGTATGAACACTCTCTACTATCAAGCTAAATTTGTACTTAGCGCGCCCGATTTAAAATCAACGCCCCTCGACACAGGTAGAGAGGTTGCTTTTGCAGGCCGTTCAAATGCAGGAAAATCAAGTGCTTTAAACACACTGACTAACCAAAAATCATTAGCTCGAATTAGTAAAACTCCGGGCCGCACTCAACTCCTTAATTTCTTCACGCTCAATGAAGAGCAGCGTTTTGTCGATTTACCTGGCTATGGTTACGCTAAAGTTCCTGTTGCCGTTAAGAAAAAGTGGCAACTCTTAATGGAAACCTATTTAAGTGAACGCCAATCTTTGTATGGCATTATTTTAGTCATGGATATTCGCCACCCACTCACTGAATTTGATATGCAGATGATCGAGTGGTGTACTTACTCAAAAAAACCTCTACATATCTTGCTGACTAAAGCAGATAAACTAAACTATGGCGCGGCTAAAAACACCTTACTCGCGGTACAACGAGAATTAGCCGAATTAGAAATGCCCGTTACTTTACAACTATTTTCTGCATTGAAAAAAATGGGCGTCGATGAAATTCATCAGCGCCTAGATGAATGGTTTCAAGAGCCCGAAGCCCCCGAAGAGACTTAACAGTTAGCTTCTATAGCACAATTTCTAAGCCTTCCTTAGCAAGAAATAATTCACACGACATATCGGGATTATTTCTCAATAGTTCTGCATAAATCTCATCCAACGCGTCATCAGTCCGCGTTGGCTCATGATGCGTAAAAAATAACTTTTTTGCACCCGCTCTTTTTGCTAAGGCTATCGCAGCATTATAAGTCCCATGGCCCCAGTTCTTTTTTTGCTGATATTCCTCGTCAGTAAAAGAACTGTCCATAATTAACACATCTACATCCTGAATTAGCCTCACTAACGAATCAACACTAGCTTCAATCATCTGCTCAAATTCTAAATATTCTTGGTCACTAGGCTCGTAAATATTAAGTGGCTGCTCGTAATCACCCGTAAAAAATAAAGACTTATCACAGCAATCAATACGATAGCCAAAATTTATGACAGGATGATTCAATAAGACAGGCGTAACCGTTGCACTTCCAATAGTGAATTTCTCACCAGCTTTCACTGTTTTATAGCTTATATCTGCCTTTAACTCATGCTCCTCTATTGGGAAAAAAGACTGATTCATCTGTACTTTAAGTGTACGGTCAATCCCTGCACCCGACTTCAAATCCTGTCCACCATAAAGTGTTAGTTTATTCCCAGGAATATAAATGGGTGAACAAAAAGGTAAGCCATGAATATGATCCCAATGCGTATGAGTAATTAAAATATGTGCATCAATAGGCATTTGCTGCAAAAGTCTTTGCGTTAAAGCATGTATGCCACTTCCTGCATCAAGAATAATAAGTTCATCATTATCGGTTCTCACTTCTATACAGGTCGTATTACCACCATACCTCACAGTATCAGCACCTGGAACAGGAATTGACCCCCGCACACCCCAAAACTTAAATTTCATCCGTTATGCTCGCATAAATTGTTGCACTTCTGATTGAATCACCGATATATCGCCTAACTTATCAATAATCTCATTTAACGACATTCCAAGTCGATTCTCTAATTCAACCGGCAAATCTTCCACAATAGAATTCCCTGCATCGCCAATCTTATATTTTTTTGCAATTTGATTAGCGACAAATACACAGTCCGCTAATAATTTACCTTTCCCAACATTATGATGAAAGTCAATCGCATCCGCTAAATCTGTCGATAATTCCCACTTCAATGCCAACATACGTCCAGCCTGTGTATGATTAATCCCCATCACTTTTAACTCGGCCAAATGTAAATCAATGTGTTCATTCTGACTTAGCTCTAATGCCTGTTTAAATTCATCAGGCATGTACTCTGCGAACACAACTTTACCAAAATCATGCAGTAACCCTGCGACAAAATATTCACTGCTTTGCATCAAAGGTACCTTGAGTTGCTCCGCAATTTTCTTACTAATGACTGCTGTGGCTAAAGAATGCTCTAAAAAAAGATCCGTATCAAACCCCGCTTTATTATTAGGATTTAAAACGCCAATAGCAGCGACACTTAAGGCCAAGTTCTTAATTGTCGTAATACCTATATGCACTAAAGCACGCTGAATAGAGGTGATTTTTTGTGGCAAACTATAAAAAGCAGAATTAATCACCTTTAATATTTTAACGGTCATAATTGGGTCGCTTTCGATCACCGCCACAATATCTTTAGCCGATGAGTCTACATCCGATGCTAACTGCACCACTTTATGCACACTTTTAGGAAAAGCAGGCATAAGCTCAACATAAGCAATAAATTTTTCTTCAATTTCTGAGCTCATGCGCCCCCCTTTTTATAGGCTATGTCCCCATTACATCTGGACTTTTAATTACTTTTTTCTTAAAGGCTCTCAACCCTCAATGCTATGGAATGAAGGGAATTAAAGGCTTCTTTTATTCAAGTACCTTTAATCTCTACCTATAGAATTTTAGGCGACTCACTTAAGGCGGAACAATATCAGAAACTCTGTAGGTTCGTTGTATTCGTACCTCTTAAGCAGCAAGGTGTTTACGGTACGAATACAACGAACCTACGCCTGACGGCTTCATTATTGTGCCGGCTTAAAAGTAAAGCCGAATTTTAAAAGCAAAGAAAAAGAAGTTATTTTAAACCTCCTCCCCCAACCCTCTCCAGCAAGGAAGGGATTTAAGAGCCCATTTAAATGCTAATGCGCTTCATCCCAATTAATACCTACGCCAATATCAACAACTAAAGGTACATCAAGCTGAGTCGCACTACTCATTAATTGCCTAATCATATCACTGTATGCATCTAGTTTTTCTTCAGCAACTTCAAATACTAACTCATCATGCACTTGCATAATCATTTTTGCATCAACCTGCTCGTCTTGTACCCATTTATCTGCCGCAATCATTGCAAGCTTAATAATATCTGCCGCAGTGCCTTGCATCGGCGCATTAATGGCAGTTCTTTCTGCATACTGTCGTCGCGCTGCATTTTTAGAGTTGATTTCAGGTAAATACAGTCGCCGTCCTAATATTGTTTCTACATAACCTTGCTGTTTAGCAAGCTCACGCGTTTCTTCCATATACTGCTTAACCCCCGGATAGCGAGAGAAATATAAATCTATATATTCTTGAGCTTGCTTTCGCCCTAAGCCAAGTTGCTTAGCCAAACCAAAAGCAGACATACCATAAATAAGCCCAAAATTAATGGCTTTTGCAGAACGCCTTAAATCAACCGTCACTTGATCAATACTTACACCAAACACATCAGCAGCCGTCGCTTTATGAATATCCTCGCCTTTAGCAAACGCATCTAACAAACCTTTATCGCCTGACAAATGCGCCATGATCCTTAGTTCAATTTGCGAGTAATCTGCGGCAACCACTTTATACCCCACCGGTGCAATAAATGCTTGGCGAATTTTACGCCCTTCTTCACTGCGTACAGGAATGTTTTGCAAATTAGGGTTAGCTGACGATAAGCGCCCGGTTGCGGCAACAGCTTGATGATACGACGTATGCACGCGCCCCGTTTTTTGACTAACTTGTAAAGGTAGCTTATCGGTATAAGTTGATTTCAACTTACTCATACTACGATGCTTCAAAATTAGTGCAGGCAACGGATAATCTTCAGCTAACTCCTGCAAAACAGATTCTGCCGTAGAAGGCTGACCTTTAGGCGTTTTCTTTAAAACAGGCAAGTTTAACTGGTCATATAAAATCGCTTGAATTTGCTTAGGTGAGGCAATGTTAAAACTTTGCCCCGCTAACTCATGCGCCTGTTGCTCTAACGCCATAATGTGATTAGCTAACCCCATACTTTGCTGCGCCAACATATCACTATCAATTAAAACCCCCGCCTGTTCCATGTGAGACAAGACATTTAACACGGGTAGTTCAATATTTTCATACAAAGCAACGAGCGCATCATGTTCTGCAAGTTTAGGCGCTAACACCTGATGTAAGGCCAAGGTAATATCGGCATCTTCTGCCGCATATTGGGTTGCTTGCTCTACAGGTACTTCTGCAAAGCCTATTTGCTTCACCCCCTTACCTGCAACATCCTCATAGTGAATAGTACTACGACTTAAGTAGACTTTAGCTAAATCATTCATATTATGCTTGGTGCGCGTACTGTCTAAAACATACGACTCAAGCATGGTATCTTGGGCAATCCCTCGCAATTCAATCCCATAATTTGATAAGACATTGGCATCGTATTTCAGGTTCTGCCCTACCTTTTTATATTCACTACTTTCTAATATTGGCTTTAAAATTTGCAGAATTTCAGATCGAGACAGTTGCTCTGGTACACCAGGATAATCATGAGCCAAGGGGATATATGCAGCCTCCCCTACTATGACAGAAAAAGACAAGCCCACAATTTCAGCTTCATTGTAATTAAGGCTGGTTGTTTCTGTATCAAAGGCAAAAAGCTCAGCGGCTTTTAGCTTACCCAACCAAATATTAAACTGCTCCATAGTAAGCAGCATTTCATATTGCCCTTGCTCAGTTTCTAGCTCAGGCATATCAACTTGCGGCTCTTCTATTACTTTTGCATGCTTTACAAATGAGCTGTTTTGCAACATTTTTAACCATGCCGTAAAGCCTAAATTTTCCAATTGCTCCTGTAACAGCTGCTTATCTTCCGCACGACAGCGCAAATCATCCATTTGATACGGCAACCCTAAATCACACTTAATTGTGGTCAGTTGCTTAGATAAGGGTAAATCCACCAAACTCGCACGGAGGCTCTCGCCTACCTTCCCCTTAATTTCATCGGCACGCGCTATTAACGTGTCTAAATCTTGATATTTAGCCAACCATTTAGCCGCTGTTTTAGGGCCGACTTTAGGTACCCCAGGAATGTTATCTGCACTATCACCCATTAGCGCAAGATAATCAATAATCTGATCAGGAGTCACACCAAACTTATCAATCACACCTTGGACATCGGTCACGGTATTAGACATCGTGTTTTCTAAAGTCACTTGCTCATTCACAAGCTGCGCCATATCCTTATCCCCCGTAGAGATAACAACATGAAAACCTTCAGCAACAGCCAGTTGAGTTAAAGCCCCAATCACATCATCTGCCTCCACTCCTGATTCCATAATCAAAGGCAAACCCATCGCTCGAATTAAGTCATGTAAAGGCTCAATTTGCACTCTTAAATCATCGGGCATCGGTGGCCGATGGGCCTTATATTCACTGTATAAATCATTTCTAAATGAGCCACCTGGCGCATCAAAAATCACCGTAAAATATTCAGTTTTATGATCTGTAATTAATCGGCGTAGCATATTAGCCACCCCAAAAATAGCATTGGTTGGCATGCCTTCGGCATTACTTAGGGGAGGAACAGCATGATAAGCACGGAATAAAAATGATGAGCCATCAATCAGCAGGAGTTTCTTTGACATAAATATAATTTAAGAGGCTGAGAATTTTTTAGATGTAGCGGCCTGCTCTTGTTGAGCGAGATATGAACCACCTACGATAAAAGCCATAAATAATACAAAAATTATCGACGTAATGTATCTAACCTTCTTACTGGTTTTATAAACACTCATATTTGGCTCCCTGTTTATGCGTATAAACATTTGATTATCGCTGATTTAAAGTACAACTAAAAGTTAGTTTACTAAAAAGCCGACCTACCCCAAACCCAACGCTGTTGACTTAAGCCCTCCCTTGCTGGGGAGGGTTGGGTCACTGCCATTAAGTTAAGCGGTTTAAGGGTGATTTTTTCTTGCTCTTA
>ENA-ORXI01000887-ORXI01000887.1-sediment-metagenome-genome-assembly--contig:-NODE-887-length-24353-cov-3.222689_pt1 | contig 24353 bp, 16 predicted proteins | sample MGYA00237861_ERZ511468 | MGnify/ENA primary metagenome ERZ511468 (study PRJEB26299, sample SAMN06266213) | sediment metagenome | isolation source: Hudson Canyon methane seep mesocosm | place: USA:Hudson...
TGGTCTTGGATGGACCAGTTAAGAGAACTGGGCTTAGATTCAATAGCCATACCTCACAACTCAAATGGATCTAATGGCAGGATGTTTGAAACCAAAGCTTGGGATGGTTCTCTTGTCGATAAAGAATATGCTGACTTTAGGATGCGCAACGAGCCTATTGTTGAAAATACTCAGGTTAAAGGAACTTCAGATACTCACCCTTTATTGTCTCCAGACGATGAATGGGCTGACTTCGAAATTTTTCCTTACCGGATTGGAAGAGGCAAAACTTACAGTGATCCCAATGGTGGTTATGTTAGGCAAGCCTACAAAAGAGGCTTGGGCTTACAGTGGGAGGACAGAGGAAATCCATACAAGTTCGGCGTTATAGGATCAAGTGATACACATACAGCAGCAGGGGCTTTTGTTGAATCAGATTTTTATGCCAAAGTTGGAGTGCTGGATGGCCTTCCTGCTTTAAGAGGCACCGTCCCAATTACTGGACAAGAATATATGGAGTTAAGTCAGGGTGAAGATAACTCTAATAATTTTGTTGAGAAAGAGCAGGGTAGATATGTTGACACTTATTATTCTCTTTGGAGTGCTTCTGGTCTAGCTGCAGTTTGGGCGGAAGAAAATACAAGAGAATCAATTTTTTCTTCTTTTAGAAGGAAAGAAACTTATGCAACAAGCGGCAACCGGATAAGACTTCGTTTTTTTGGAGGTTTTGATTTACAAGAACTTGATTTAGGTTCAGAACAATTAGTAAAAGAAGCCTATAAAAGAGCGGTTCCCATGGGAAGTGATCTTATGGCAGAAGAGAGGAAGCCACCTTCATTTTTGATTTGGGCTCAAAAAGATCAAAGAGCTACTTCACTTCAACGCCTACAAATTATTAAGGGTTGGACCGATACTGGAGATGGAAGCACTCATGAAAAAATTTATGATGCAGCTTGTTCAGATGGCTTAAAGGTAGATACCCAAACTCATAGGTGTCCAGATAATGGTGCGAAAGTTAATCTAGCAGATTGCTCTGTTTCTAATTTAGGTGCTGCAGAGTTAAAAACTGTATGGACGGATCCTGAATTTAATCCTGATGAAGATGCTTTCTATTATGTCAGGGTTTTAGAGAATCCTTCTTGCAGATGGACGGCTTGGGACGCGGTAAATAACCAAAGGAAACCCAGAACTGATCTAAACCTAATTACACAAGACCGAGCTTGGTCCTCACCTATATGGTATGTACCTAGCTCTACAACTACGGCTGACTGGATCGGTAATTACGATCCAGCAGAGGATTCGACGCAATAAAAGGAGAAAGTTTATGTTCAGAGTCGTATTTATTATTTTTGGTCTTCTAATTCTATCAAGTTGTTCCAATGATCATCTGACCATTGAGGACCATTCAATTCCTGAGAAAGATGTTTCCAATGAAAGAACGGAAGATTACAACCAATACCGCAATGTGTACTTTGGAGACACCCACATACACACCACTTTTTCTTTTGATGCTTACCTTTTAGGAAACATGAATACTCCAGACGAAGCATATCGTTACGCAAAAGGTGAAGGGATGAAAAATTCTTTTGGTATAGATATGAAGATACGAGAACCATTGGATTTTTACGCGGTAACGGATCATGGATTTTGGATGGGTGTTGTGGATGAGTGGGCAGATACAACTACAGAATTATCAAAGCATCCTTTGGCAAAGCCCTATCACAATATAAATTCTCCAGAAAACTTAAATTTTGATAATTTTGATACTGGAATAAAAAGAATAGCTTTATTTAGGCAATACGCTGGTCAATTCGTGCAAACTCGAGGAGGGTACTGGAAACTCTTTAAAGCTTGGTTAGCGAATGATGTTTCTCTTGCTTCGGCATCGTTTGATTACGACGCTCACAGAGAGGCTTGGACAGAAGTAGCTAAGGCAGCACAAAAACACAATGACCCAGGAAACTTTACGACCTTTATAGGCTACGAATGGACTTCTGCCTTCTTGCAACCGGACGGTGGCGCTTATCACAGGAATGTCTTATTTAATTCCAGTAAAGCCCCAAAAAGACCCTTTACTAGGATGGATTCTCAAAATCCTGAGGATTTATGGACTTGGATGGATACCATGAGAGATAAAGGGTTAGACAGTTTAGCGATACTTCATAATTCAAACCAATCCAATGGACAGGCTTTTCGACTAGCTTATTTTGATGGTAGGCCACTCGATCAAGCCTACGCGGAGCAAAGAATGCGAAATGAACCGATGGTTGAGATTACCCAAATTAAAGGCACTTCTGAAACTCATCCCAGATTATCTCCGAACGATGAGTGGGCTGGATTTGAGATATTGAACACACGAAAGGGGAAAACTAATTTTTACAGCTCGCCTCCTGGAAGTTACGTCAGAGAGGCCTTAATGAATGGGATGGCATTAGAAAGAGAGGATAGAGGTAATCCTTTTAAGTTAGGATTTATTGGATCAAGTGACAATCACAATTCTTCGGGCTCATATGAAGAAGATAACTATTTTGGGACAACTCCACTAACAGGAGCTCCTGAGACTAGAGCTTCAGTCCCTATTAATGGAGAGTATCGTGATATGCGAACAGCGCAGTTTGGAGCTTCTGGATTGGCTGGTGTTTGGGCGGAAGAAAATACCAGAGAAGCAATCTTTAATGCCCTTAGAAGAAAAGAAACATTTGGAACTTCGGGTAATCGTATAAAGCTACGTTTTTTTGGTGGATTTGATTTATCAAATATTGACTTAAGCGCTGAGGATCTTGCTAAACAAGCTTATGGAAAAGGAGTACCCATGGGGTCTGATCTAATGGGTCAGGGAACAAAAGCTCCTAGCTTTATAGTCTGGGCACAGAGCGATAGCTACGGAGCTCCGCTCCAAAGGATTCAGATTATTAAGGGTTGGTATGACCACGGATACAAAAAAGAGACCCGAGAAAAAATTTACGATGTTGCTTGTTCAGACAGATTAAAGGTAGACCCCTTAACTCAGAGATGCCCTGACAATGGAGCTCAAGTAAATTTATCTAATTGTTCGATATCCAACAATAAAGGAGCCGCTGAACTAAAAGCTGTTTGGACTGACCCAGATTTTGAACCAGGTGTTGAGGCTTTTTACTACGTAAGAGTATTAGAAAATCCAACGTGCCGTTGGACCACTTGGGATGCAATTCGAACAGATAATAAGATAAGACCTGGAGTAGACATAACCATACAAGAACGAGCCTGGTCTTCACCAATATGGTATAAAATTAACCAATTATTTTAAGGAGAAAGAAATGACAACAATAAACCAAGAACTTTTTCAATTAGCTATGTCTGAAGAGGCCCGACCTTTAATGGATTTAGTTAAGAAACACTGCGAAGAAAACATAGCTCCTATTCAACAGGAGTTTTATGACTTACATAATGAAAAGGAAGATCGATGGTCCTGGCATCCTCGCCAGTTAGAGCTACTAGCAGGAGCTAAGGATAAAGCTAGAGAGTTAGGATTATGGAATTTCTTTTTGCCGGATAATGATGGGAACATAGGAGAGGGGCTTACTAACTTAGACTATGCCTACATAGCAGATGATTTAGGCAAGTATCCTTTGGCATCAGAATCCATGAACTGCAGCGCTCCTGACACAGGCAACATGGAAGTATTGCAGCAGGTAGGTACTCCAGAGCAAAAGAAAGAATGGCTAGAGCCACTTTTAAATGGAGAGATAAGATCAGCTTACGCCATGACAGAACCAAATTTAGCATCCTCTGACGCTAAAAATATAAGTACCAGTGCAGTATTGGATGGCGATGAATGGGTTATTAATGGAGAAAAGTTTTACATATCTGGGGCAGGTGACCCTCGATGTAAGATCATGATAACCATGGTTAAGACCAGCCCGGATGCTCATCCATCAAAACAACAGTCTCAGATCTTGGTTCCCAAAGATACTCCTGGTGTTGAGATTCTTGAAGGCATGCAAGTCTTTGGACACGATCATGCACCGCAAGGACATATGCATATCAGATTAAATAATGTTCGAGTTCCCAAAGACAATATTTTATTGGGAGAAGGAAGGGGTTTTGAAATATCTCAAGTTCGGCTAGGACCAGGGCGAATACATCATTGTATGCGTACCATTGGAAAAGCAGAAAAAGCTTTGGAATTAATGGTCAAAAGAGCCGGTTCTAGGGAAGCCTTCGGAAAACCCATTGCGAAATTAGGAAAGAATGTAGAAGTTATCTCTCGAGCAAGAATAGAAATCAATGCTATGAGGTTATCTGTATTACAAGCAGCAAAGGCCATGGATGTGTTAGGTAACAAGGAAGCGAGAATATATATCAGTGCAGTAAAGGCAATGGTCCCGGAAAAAGCCTGCTTGATAATTGATCAGGCAATTCAAATGCATGGTGCGGCAGGCATCTCACAATGGACACCTCTTGCTGGCATGTATACTGATATAAGGCACTTAAGGTTTGCTGATGGTCCTGATGAGGTTCACCACATGGTTGTAGGAAGGGCTGAACTTCAGAAATACGACCTCTGGTAGACTGGCAAGTAACTTTTTATTTACTACTTATTCTGTTATAAGTAGGAGGGTTTTTTTAGGGGAAAAGATGAAACATTTATTTAGAAATTTAAGTTTAGTTTTCGTAGTATTTTTATGGAGTTGTACTTCAGGTGACGATATTGTTGACTACAGCAATCTGGGTCCTGATGAGACAGAATCTGGAAGCACACCTGGATTTAATGAAGATAGAAATGTTTATTTTGGAGATCTACATGTCCATACTAAGCACTCTTTCGATGCTTATATTTTTGGTACTACAGCCACTCCTGATGATGCTTATAAATACGCTAAAGGCGGAACGATTCAGCATCCTTTAGGTTTTGACATGCAACTGAGAGAACCGCTAGATTTTTACGCGGTAACTGATCATGGCTTTCTGATGGGTAATGTAGAATGGTGGGCCGACCCTAATAACACTACACCAGGCACTGAACCTTTTGCAAACCTTAACATTCCTGAGAATAGAACCGTTGAATCGATTCCCAGAAGGGGAGCTTTGTTTGCTACTCAAGTCAGAAGCTTAGTTGCGGATTTCAATTTTATGGGAATGGTAAAGTATTTGTGGACGGGAGATCAGGCACGGGTGATAAGTATTTACGACGTTGATAAACACAGGTCAGCGTGGAGAGATATTATTCGTAGTGCCCAAGATCACAATGATCCTGGTAATTTTACGACCTTCGTGGCTTATGAATACACCAGCTCAACAACCCGTTCTGGCGAGAATGTAACTACTCTTAATCCTTTTGGAACAGGGCCTTATGAAGGAGGAAACCTACACAGAAATGTAGTTTTTAAAGGGGATCGTGTAACAGTTGAACCATTTTCAAGATTAAAATCTTTAAACCCTGAAGACTTGTGGACTTGGATGGATGGTTTAAGAGAAAGGGGTGTTGATACGTTAGCCATTCCTCATAACTCCAATGGCTCTAATGGTCAAATGTTTGAATTAGAAAATTGGGCAGGGTACCCAATAGGTAAAGAGTACGCTGAATTTAGAATGAGAAATGAGCCCCTTGTAGAAATAACACAAGTCAAAGGCACGTCTGATACACACCCTTTATTATCACCAAATGACGAGTGGGCAGATTTCGAAATTATGGACACCAGAGTAGGGGGAACAGGTTGGAGTAGGCCAGATGGAAGTTATGTCAGACAAGCGTATCTAGACGGCATAAGTTTACAAGAAGAACAAAGGGGTAATCCGTATAAATTTGGTCTAGTAGGAGCAAGTGATACTCATACGGGAGCTATTTCAGATGATGAATCAGATTTTCATTCCAAAATAGGTATCCTGGATGGAACCCCTCAAGGCAGAGGTTCGGTTCCGTTACCGGATGAGCAAGTTCAACTAATTATGGACAATGATGATTTACCTGGTGCTAGATTAATAGGTTTAAAGAAATTTGGAGATACTTATTACAGTAACCCAGGGTTTCGTCAATGGAGTGCATCTGGATTGGCTGTAGTTTGGGCCGAAGAAAATACAAGAGATTCCATTTTCAATGCTTTTAGAAGGAAAGAAACTTATGCCACATCTGGTAGCAAAATCAAATTGAGATTCTTTGCAGGAGAAAATTTAAGTGATACTTCTCTTTCGGACGAAGGTCTAATTAAGCAAGCTTACTCAAAAGGGGTGCCAATGGGAGGAGATCTTGTTGGGGGAGATTCTCCTGAATTTTTAGTTTGGGCGGTAAGTGACACCAGAGGGGCTCCACTTCAAAGAGTGCAAATTATTAAAGGTTTTGCTGAAAATGCTATTGGTGAGCCTGTAGGCAGGCCTAATGAACAGGTTTACGATGTAGCTTGTTCCGACGGTCTTGAAGTAGATCCTGAAACTCACAGATGCGCAGATAATGGAGCTAAAGTTAACCTTTCAGATTGTTCTATTAGCTCTAATCTAGGCGCTTCAGAATTAAAAACCTATTGGAAAGATCCTGACTTTAACCCTACCCAAAAAGCTTTTTATTATGTAAGAGTGTTAGAGAATCCAACTTGTCGTTGGTCTACTTGGGACGCAATTAGAAATGGTGTCGAACCCAGACCAGACTTACACAAGACTCTACAGGAAAGAGCTTGGTCTTCGCCGATCTGGTATACGCCTGAAGCATAGATATTAGAGATCTTAATGACTAAGAAGTTACTCTCCTTCTTATGCATAGGTCTAGCTATTCTTCTTCTAGATATTTGGTTTGATTCCAGTAATCAAGATAAAACTATCATCCTCTATGACGATGAGATAAATAGTTTAATAGAAACTTGGACAGCACAAGTTGGTAGACCTCCAAATAACCAAGATTTTCAAGGAATTATCAACCAGCTAGTTGAAGAAGAGATTCTTTATAGAGAGGCCTTAAAACTAAACCTGGATAAAGACGATATCATTATCAAAAGGAGACTGGCTCAAAAGATAGGTTTTTTAAAGCAAGAAGAACAGAGCAGGCCTCCCTCAGAATCTGATCTTGAAGAGTATTTCCAATCTAAAGAAGCTGATTACTATATGGACAGAAGGCTAAGCTTTAGTCATCTTTACTTCTCTAAAGAGAAGAGTGGATCCGAAAGGGCAGTGAATGCCCTCAAAGTAATGCGAGATCAGAATAATCTACCTGATAGCGACCCTTTTTTAGTTGGAAAAAACTTTATCAATAAAACTTCCAAAGAGATTGATAGAGATTTTGGTGTTGGTTTTTCTGAAAATTTTATCTATAGAGAGGTGGGAGCTTGGGTAGGTCCTTTTGATTCCATCTATGGAACTCATTTAATTAAAATTTCTCAAATTACGGAAGCTAAATCACCTGATTTTGAAGAAGTGAAGAGAGCAGTATTAATTAACTATTTGCTGGATAAGAAACAAGAGAGTATGAAAAATTATATTGAAGATTTAAAGAAAGATTATGAAATTCAAATCAATCCTAAATTTAATTACCAAGATTAATGTCAAAATTAATTTTTTTAGTTTCTTTAATCTTAATTAGTTTTAACAATCTTCAAGCCCACGAGTTAAATCCTGCTCGGCTAACTCTAAGCGAGGTTGAAGCCAAGTCTTTTGATGTAGTTTGGAGATTTCCTTCAAATGTTTTAACGCAACCAGGAAGTGTTGTTTTTCCATCCGATTGCAAGGAAACACTTAACTCTTTGCCTGAGGTAGAAGGTAAGTACCAAGTAACCACTTCTAGCTTAGTTTGTGAGTCAGATCTGAGAAACCAAGAGCTGACAATTAAGGGATTAACCAGAATGACCGACGCTCTCATTAGTATTCAATTCTTTGATGGAGGCCAGTATGAAGGTCTGGTGTCAGTAAATGAACCTAAGGTGATGATTCCAGGGGAATCTAACCTATATCCTACCAATTACTTTTGGTTGGGCGTGGAACATCTTTTAAGCGGAATTGATCATTTAATTTTTGTTCTGGGTCTGATCTTCATAGTGGTTGGCTTTAAGACCTTGATTAAGACTATTACCGCCTTTACCTTAGCTCACAGCCTGACTCTTGCCTTATCTGTAACCGGTATCTTTCAATTGCCCCAATCTAGCGCAGAAGCCCTGATAGCCTTAACTCTTATTTATTTGGCTCTAGAAGTGGGGAGTGGAGAAAAATATAAGAAAACGCCTTGGTTATTAGCGTTTGGCTTCGGTTTATTACATGGGTTTGGGTTTGCTGGAGCCTTGTCTGAAATAGGTTTCTCAGAAGCCTCTTTACTTTATTCCCTATTTTTCTTTAATTTAGGCATAGAAGCGGGCCAGTTGCTGGTGGTACCAATTTTTGTGATGATTGTATGGGTACTAAACAGAATTAAGATTACTCAGATAACTTTTCAACTGTCTTCCTACCTGATCGGCGGAATAGCTTGTTTTTGGTTAATCGAAAGGGTCAACAAGATATTAATTTTTTAGGTTGATCATCCCTAGGGGGTGTATTACTATCAAGACTATAAAGCACTTATCCAAAGGTGTTTGAGTGTATAAATAATTATGGGGAGAAATTATGCATAATCTGAGAAAAATGGTTCGTAGCCTTATTTTATTTTCTCTTGTCCTGTTTAGTTTTAATGTTTTTGCTGCTGACGAAGAAGTTGAAGAAGTAGTTGTTACTGGTTCTTTGATTAAAGTCTCAGCGCAAAACCAAGCTGTGCCGGTTGATGTGATCGGTAGAGATGAGTTAGAAGCACAAGGAAGTCCTAATATGATAGACGTAATCCTTAACCTGCCTTCTATGTCAGGTACTCTAAACCAACAAGATCAGTTTCAAGGAAGTGGTGTTGCAACTGGAATGAAGAATATCAATATCCGTGGTATGGGAGGAGACAGAGGTCTTGTTCTTATCAACGGTAAGAGAGTTGCGGCTGCAGCTGTTAGATCAGCAAAATCAGCTGTTTATCCTGTTGATGTAGGTAACTTTCCTATGATTGCAATGCAAAGAATGGAATTACTGAAAAATGGTGGTGCGGTAACTTATGGATCTGACGCTATAACAGGTGTCCTTAACTTCATAACAAGAAAGGGATTTGAAGGCCTTGAGGTTAAAGCAAACTTTTCTGATAATGATGGAAGTGATGGCGATAGCAATATTTCTATGGTTTGGGGTACTGGCAATAGCGGTGCTAATTTAATGATAGCACTAGAGTACGAGAAAAGAGACAGACTTCCTGTTTGGGAAAGGAGTTTTGTTGACTACAGTTCACCTACTGGATGGCCTCTAGGTATATCTTCTTTTGGTAATCCAGGAGGATTTGGACCTGCTGCAGGTTGGCCAGGTACCTTATATGGTGGTTTAGATACGGATCCGAAATGTGGATATGCATCAGAGTTCACAAGTTCCTTTGCTCTTAGCTTGGGAAGATGCGGATATAACTACACACCTTTCTTTAACTTAATTGATGAGCAGGAAAGACACAAGATCTATGTTCAAACAGAGTTTGACGTAACTGATTCCACTTCAGTTTACGTGGATGTGCTTTATGCAGACTTAGAAGGTTGGTATAACACCTCTCCTAGTTTTCCACACACAAACCCAGGATCTTCTAATTACTGTGCTGGAGATCCATTAACATGTACTTCTGCAGTACCATACTTTATGTATGTTCCGCTTAATAACCCTGGAGCAGTAGATTTCTTATCTACACTAAGTGCAGAAAGGCAAGCTCAATACCAATCAGCAGGTGGATTGCATTTTTGGGGTAGAACTTTAGCAGTTGAAGGTCCTTCTCAAAGCGGTAAGCGTTTTCATGAAACCATGAGGTTGAATGCAGGAATTCTACATTCTTTTGACAGTGGAATGGATTTAGATGTATCTGTTACTTATACAAATCATTCAGTGGATGGTTATACATTTGATCCACTTCATTTGAGAGTTCAAGATGCTTTGGCAGGCCTTTCAGGCCACAGTTGTCCAAGAGTTGGGTCTAACCCTTGGGATGCAGCAAATGATGCACTTCGTGGAGACACTGCTTCAGGTTGTTATTGGTACAATCCTTTTGGATCTGCCATAGGAGCTACTGGAGGAAGTGCTCTTGCTAATCACCCCTCTGTAAGACAGTACTTCAATGGAGTTGCTTCTGGTATCACTCAAGTAGAGAACGTAGTAACTGAAGCTACATTGACCGGAGAATCAGGCATCGAAATGGGTGGAGGAAATGTTGCTTGGGCAGCTGGTTATCAGTACAGATGGTGGGATAGTCAATACAATCCTAATGGAGATAACAGAGTGGATGGACCAGAAAATTCACCTTTTGTATTCTTGGGAGTATCCCAAGAGAGTTATATAGAAACTAGAGTTTGGTCACTTTTCGGTGAAGCACTTTTACCTATCTCAGAAAATACCACTGTGACTATTGGTGCTCGTCATGAAGATTATGGTTTAGACTCTTTAACCAAGCCTAAACTTTCCATAATCTCAGATGTGTCAGATAAGGTAACGGTAAGAGCATCCTATGAGCAGGTATTTAGAGTTCCTAGCATACCAACTCAATCTTCATACTCTCTAGAGCTTTATGCGCCAGCGGGTGAATATATTCAGATTGAAACTCCTGTTCCTTCTTCTTTAACCCCTGAAGAATCAACTAACATAGGATTTGGAGTTATTGTTAGACCGAGTGATCAGCTTACTGTTAATTTAGATTATTACTCTCTTGCTTTAGAGGGTCCTTTTAACAGAGAAGCTTCTACTTGTGCGTGTTCAGATAAAATAACTGCTACAGGTGCACTTTATGATCCTGCAGTAAATGTTCCGCAAGATATCACAATGATAATCGCTGAATTAATCAACGGTGATGATGTTGATACCTCAGGAGTAGATTTGGAGGTTAAATACACCTTTGAAAATGACATAGGTTTCTGGTCAGTTGGTGGAAACATGAATCATATTATTGAGTATGATGTTTCTGGAACAGCTGATGGCAACCCATATGATGGTGCTGGTAAATACAATCTACGTTCTACAGTGCTTCCTATTGAATTACGTATGATGCCAGACCTTAAGCTTAATGCTTATGCATCTTTACTTATGAATAATGGTGTTTATGCAAGACTTTATGCTAGGTACATTGATGGAGTAGAAATACCTTCTACTTTTGATTCATTGGGCACTATGCAAGGTGCTGGTTACTTTATGGATCAACAAATCGATGATCATCTAACCTATGACTTTCATATAGGTTTCAGCGCTTTTGAAGATAAAGTGGAAACAACTTTTTCAGTGATTAATTTAACTGATGAAGAACCTCCATTGGTTCCTCATGAGCTTGCGTATGATGCTAATACTCATAACCCAGTTGGCAGGATTATTAAAGTGGGTATTGATTATAAGTTGCAATAAAAGCAAACTTAACGTCTAAAGAGAAGGCCTCACTTAGAGGCCTTCTTTTTATGTAGAAAGTTATTTATGAACAATATAAGCGATAAAGATCCAAGTTATGCCTGGGTAATGGTTGCTTGCGTCTTTGTCTTAAGCGCTCTCTCTTTTGGTACTTTGGCTTCCTTATCTGTATTCCTAAAACCTCTTTCTCTGGAGTTTGGTTGGTCTCGAGGACAAACCTCATTTGGTTATACAGTTATTTCTTTTGCCTCAGCTGCCTTTGGAATTTTTTGGGGGTATATCGCTGATAAATATGGCACTCGTTGGTTTGGGATTGTTGCTGCTTTAATGATGTCTTTGTCTCTATTTTTATTGAGTAAACAAACCAATATTTACCATTTTTATGGCTTCTATTTTCTGTTTGGAGCTTTTGGAAACGCAATGGTAACAGCTCCTTTATTTGCTAATGTTGGTTTTTGGTTCCGCAAAAATCCTGGATTGGCTTTGGGAATCACTGCAGCTGGTGGAGCAGTAGGGCAGGGCTTAATTCCTTACTTTTCTGGAATAATCATTGAAAGTGATGGCTGGCAAGCTGCCTATTACTCTATGGCAATTATTTACCTATTAATAGCTATTCCTGCAGCACTATTTATCAGAGAATCACCTTGGCGTGAGCAGGCTAGAACTTCAGTAGAGAAAGAACCCAGAGACTTTCCTTTATCTGAAAAAGAAGCCATTACTTGGCTTTGTTCAGCTGTCATATTCTGCTGTATTTGTATGTCGGTTCCAATTGTCCATTTAGTTCCATTATTAACAGATGCTGAATTTACAATAGAGTTTGCAACCAGCGTCTTAATGGTTCTAATGTTCTGTGGGGCTTTTGGAAGAATTTTAGGAGGAAAGTTAGGAGATGTGATTGGAGCTTTACCTGCCTATATACTCATGTCTTTAGGTCAGACCATCTCTGTAATATGGTTTCCTTATGTAACTAATCCAATAGGACTTTATTTGTTAGCAGCTTTTTTTGGTTTTACCTATTCAGGCGTAATGTCTAGTATTTTAGTCACCACCAGAATGGTGGTGTCAGCAAAGTATGCCGGCAGAGCAAACAGCTTAGGCTCTTTCTTTGGTTGGACAGGAATGGGAATGGGTGGTTTTTTTGGTGGATACTTTTATGACTTATATGGGGACTACTTCTGGTCATTTGCTTTTGCTTCTTTTATGGGAGTTATTAACTTACTAGTCTTGTTCAGATTCTTAGCCAGAATAAATAACAGAAAGGTAGCCATTTAATAGTTTAGGGTTAATTAAAAAGAGAGCTTTCAAGTCTCTTCTTATCTTCTTTGTACCTCTTTCCTGCTAGATAGTAGCAAGGAATTGAGGCTGCACTAATGAAAGTAAAAACTATCAAAGTCCAAGTATAAGGTTCACTGTAATTAATGGACTTCAAATAATCTACAAATAGACCTCCTCCCAGAGATCCTATTGTCAAACCTATAAGATTTAAGGTAAGTATGTAAAAGGCCACAACAGTAGCTCGTATATTGCTAGGTACTAGTTCTTGAACTACAGAGAAAGTTGGACCAAAGAAACATCCTAGTTGAAAAAAACCAAGCACTACCCCAATCCAGAATATGACTGTATTTGGTTCTGCAAATCGATAGTAAATAAAGATAGGAAAAGTAATTAAAGCTAACCAGAAAAGGAACATTGGTCTTCCTTGATTAGTCTTTTCTTGCCACCAGTCACTTACAACTCCACCAAATAAGTTTCCTGCCATTCCTGCTACAACTCCTATCCAGCCAGTAATTTGTGCAATTTCTGAACGTTCAAAACCCCTTTCCTGTACGTACCATAATTGTTCAAAAACTGCAGCACCAAGGACTGTATGGTAAAGAACCCCAGCAAGAATAGTAAATCTAAGGGCTGAGGAAGTTTTTAAAGCTTGTATTAAGGTATAAACAATTTTCCTAGTAGAAATATAAGAAAGTGATGGTTTATCTTTTTCATTTTGAGAACTTTTTCTGGGTCTTTCTTTAAAGAGCAAGGTGCTTAAACCAAGAAATAAACCAATTCCTCCTAAAAGGTAGAAACAGTTTCTCCATCCTAAAGATTCACCTAAATATCCAGCAATTAAAAGACTTATGCCAACACCTATTGGGACTCCCATATAATAGAATCCAGCTGCAAATCCCATTCTTTTTTCAGGAAATGAATCGGAAAGTAAGGACATGGAAGTAGGAGTTAAGATTGATTCACCTACTCCAATAAACATTCTAGGTATTGCCATCGTTACAAACCCCTTAGCATTACCAGTTAGAGCTGTAAAAACACTCCATAAAACTACTCCAAATGCTATTAATTTAGGTCTATTAACCGTATCAGCCAATACCCCCATAAATAATCCCATTACTGAGTAAAAGGCAATGAAGGCGAGGCTTGTAAGAAATCCAAACTGAGTATCTGTAAGGCCTAAGTCTGGAACTATAAAATTAGCAAAACTTGCTATCAACTGCCTATCTACAAAGTTAAGCATGTTTAATAAAGTTAGAAAGAAGAGTAATGGGTAGGCTTTTTTCATTTAAAAGTATGTTTAATTTTTATAGGCAATCATATGTGGCGTTAATTAGCTCTATAGATCTACCATCAGCATTAAAATTATCTAGCATTCTATTCATCACATATGAAACACCAATTTTATTTTCTGGATCCCCAAAGGCACAAGAACCGCCATAGCCTGAATGACCAAAAGCACTTTCAACCGGCCCATAAATCACCTTGTGTTTGTTGAGAATAAAACCGACACCCCATCTAACTTGAACTGCTAAGACCAGATCTCTACCTTCAATTTGCATTGTAGTCATTTGATTAACAGTATCATCTTTAAGAAGTTTTATGCTGTTGTCTTCAGGAACTATCAAGCTATAGAATTTTGCAAGACCCCCTGCATTTCCTTGCCCATTAGCCGACGGTATTTCTGCCTGTCTCCATGCTTTGGTATTGTGAATATCCAGAGTTCCTGCAGAGTTACGTTGAGATTTTTGTGCCTCTGTTAGTTCTATTTTCTGTTGCTCAGAATTTTCATTCCTAACGATATCAAAAGGTACTAACTCTGCCACACGATGATCTTCAGATTCAGGTAATCCGATAAAGAAATCTATTTCATGCTGATCTCCTACTTCCTCTCTAAAATAGGTTCCCAAAGATTTACCGGTTACTCTCAAGATTAACTCTGAAGTTAACCAGCCAAATGTCATTGAATGGTAACCAGAAGCTGTTCCTGGTTCCCAAATTGGGGTCATACCAGCTAATTTTTCTGCCATCAGATTTTGATTGTAATAGTCATCAACTTTTCTGGTTTCAGGAGAACAAATTCCAGCTTGGTGTGACATAAGCATACCCACCGTAATATCTTCTTTTCCATTGTTAGAAAATTCGGGCCAATAGGTACTTACTTTTTCTTCATACTTAAGCAAACCTTTTTCCATTGCTAAAGCAATGCAAAAGGCTGCTACTCCTTTGGTAGTTGAGTAGACTGTAACCAAATTATCTTTTTGCCATGGTTTGGTTCTATCTTCATCTTGAAAACCTCCCCATAAATCAACTAAAGGTTTGCCGTCTTTATATACTGCGAAACAAGAACCGATTTCTCGATCTTCTTGATGTAACTTTTCAAAGGTTTCTTTGACTTTACTAAATTGTGGATCACATTCTCCATGAATTTCCATGTCTTACTCCTATTTATTTAGACGTTTAATTATTTCTTCTTCGATTAACCAAATTCTATCTTGACCCCAAGTCGTAAAAGTTTTTTCCCCATCAACTAGTCTGAAAGAGGGTACTCCCCAAGAATCACCCTCATACATAATTAATCTATTTTTTTCTAACTCATCTTTCCAGTCATCGGTATCTAGGTGCTTCTGCGCTTCCTTCCAGTCTAATCCTAAGTCCTCTATTAATACCTTTAAATAGGAATTTACCCCTATATCTTCTGCTTTTCTGAAAGAAGAAATCATTAGTCTACAAATGTACTCAAATCCCTGGCCTTGTTGATCAATCCAAGGAAAAAGTGAATAAGCTCGTTCAGCTGCTTTGCCTAATGGGCTAATTACTTTACCAAATGGAACGCCATACTTTTTAGCTTCCCTAGCTGCGTCTCTAAATATATATCTTCCTTTGTATGTAGGAATAGTCATATTTCTCATGAGCATCGGCAGAACAGGTTTTGTAATAATTTTTATTGGGTAGTTTGATTGTAATAGTTTGATTCTTTCTAATGATATTGAGGTATAAGGACTATTCAAAGAAGGATAAAACTCAAGTTCAATATTAGAGTCATTAGGGATATCGCTTGTGTTTGTTTTTTTTCTTTCAGAGACGTAGTTTATGTCTACATTTCTCTTTAAACCTAAATCTTTTAATCTGTGCTCTAAATGGTCAAGACGATCCACACCCCAATACAGCTCTCCTTCGTAACTAAAGGTTGATCCCATATAAGCTTCTACCTTATCTCTTTTAAGTTCATTATTAGAAATTGTTGAGAGAGTTACTTCCTCTGACAGAGTATCTTCATTAATTAAAGCTTTCAAAGCCACCTCATTACCAGACCAAACAAGAGTGCTAATTTCGGCTATTCGAGATACAAATTCATCTCTTTCAAGACCACATAGAATTCTTTGAGCTAATGATACAACTTGAGCATTTGGTAATTTATCACTTGGAAATTCAACTCCATAGAAAGGAGCTATTCTAATCGCATCCGTTAGACAATATTTTCGGTACATACTAGGTTCGTGAACAGTCTTACTTGGAGGCTCATTTACAACCAAGGGTACAAACTCTACAGAATACTCTTCCTTAAATTTATTTATTAGTTGAGCCGTTATATGTGAATATGGGTCTAATAATTCATGAAAATAAAATACTTCATGCGGTCTGCCTTCTTTTTTTCTAATTTTTTCTTGTTCTTCTCTTTTTCTTAAAACAATATCTGGATCAGACCACTTCAAGAAAACTCTAGGCATAACATATCTAGAGATCATATTTCTAATACTTGATATTATCGACATAAGTTATTGAATATATTATAAAAACTATTGTAAAAACCCAAGACAGTTAGTTTCTAAAAGGATGTTTTCTAAGGCTTGATTTCCTTTGTATGATTCAAACTTACTTTTCAAAACTGCTAAAGATTTAACGTGATACTTTTGAGGACCACCAATTGAGTGTTTAAACTCTTTACCCTTTATCATTACTGACAATTCTTCTTTTTCTTCTGACATTGACTTAGTTATCTCGGAAGTCCAAGGGAGAAATACTTCCCCTATCTCTTCTTTAAGTATAGGCATTAAAGTATCAGAAAGAGAATCCCATGACTCATAGTTACCTTCGTCTTTTGGCTTTAGCATCCTATCTATCCATGGAAGTAAATTAGAATAATCTTCTTCTATAAATTTTCTTGGGGTAGGGTCTGTCCACGCGTTGTAGATCTGACCCCATAATCCGAAGTCAGCATAAGAAGGTTTATCTCCAAAAATGTATTTTCTTACTTTCAAATGGCTATTTAGTTTTGACAGCAAATTATGAAAAGAGTCAGTAATTTCTTTTTCCGTATTTTCATTAGAACCTATTACCCATAATCTATTACTCATCCTTTCCTTAATAGTTTTCGCTATTTTATTTTTCATCAAAGTATTAACTACAGGTAAAAATTTAATGTAGAAGGGCAGATTGGTTTCAGCTATTCTTCTGCTGGCTGAATCCTGGTCTACTTCTGCTTTCCATCTGTAGTGAAACATGTGTTTATTTCCCCATTCATCAGAATATTCCTCTAGAAGAATGGAAATAAAATTTAGGACTTCATCATCAGGATTAGCTTTTGGTTCGATAAAGAGTTTTTCCATCTTGTCCATAATGGGAGTCGAATCTTGTATGCCTTCTTTTTCAGGTGTCACCACTAGAGGCACGATAGGCAATTTGGCATATTTTTGAAATTCATCCGCTGTGGAAGGACTTCGCACAACCCATTTATGGGGTATATTCTTATAACGAAAATAAGACCGAGTCTTTACAGAATAAGGAGACAATTCTGCACCAAAGATTTTGTATTTTTCAGACATGAGATTTCATTAAGAATATAATTGAACATAATAACCAGTTTGACTCATTAAACAAATAAGACATAATTCTTCCTTGGAGGAAAAGTGGCAAAACCTGAAACATTAACAAATACAGTAGATTTTGGTGATAATCCTTATCTAGTAGGGCCGCATGAACCGATCAGACAGGAATTAGACAGACCAGAGCTTCAAAGTTTAGGAGAAGTTCCTAAAGATTTTTCAGGAATTTACCTTAGAAATGGACCGAATCAGAGATTTTCTCCATTCGGCCTCCATCATTGGTTTGATGGTGATGGAATGATTCATTCAGCCCAATTTAAAGAAGGCGAAGTTAGTTACAGAAATAAGTGGATTAAAACAAAAGGTCTAGAAAAGGAGTTTGATGCAGGTAAATCTATTTGGCCGGGTTTAATGGATTCTCCAAACAGAGATTTGAAGACTAGCTGGGGTTCAGACCTATGGCTAAAGGACAACTCGAATACCGACATCTCTATACATGCCGGAAAAGCAATTTCAACTTTTTATCAATGTGGAGACGCTTATGCATTGGATCCCGTGTCATTGGACACGTTAGGTACAGTTGATCTTGAGTCTAAAGGTGCCAGATTGATGTCTGCTCATTGTATGAATGACGAAGCAACTGGTGACTTACTCTTCTTTGATTATGCAGTGAATCCACCCTATATGACTTATGGGGTAATGAATAAAAATTCTGAATTAGTAAACTTCACTCCAATAGAATTACCAGGTGCTCGACTACCTCATTCCATGGCCTTCACCCCAAATTATTCCATATTGATGGATTTACCCATGTTTTGGGATCCCTTGCTGCTAGAAAAAGATATTCATAAAGTAACTTTTTATCCTGAAATGCAAAGCAGATTCGGGATTTTAAAAAGAATGTCTTCAGGAGAAACCATAAGATGGTTCGATGCTGACCCCTGTTATATTTATCACATCATAAATTCTTGGGAAGAAGGAGAGGAGGTGATTTTAGATGTTTGCAGGATGTCGACCCCCGTGCCTTCAAAAGAAGTAAGACAAAGACTTTCTGGGCCCTATGGCGCTATGTTAGCGTGGTTAAAGTTAGATGCTTGTTATCACAGGTACCGATTTAATTTAACAACAGGAGAAACTAAGGAAGAAAGAATAGAAGATCTGTTAAGTGAGTTCCCTGTTATTAATAATAGATATGGCGGTCTTAGTTCTAAGTACAGTTATCACGTTACTTTGGCTGATACAGATGTAATTTTATTTGACGGAATTATAAAAATGGACAGTTCGACAGGGACTAGGCAGAGATACAATTTCCCAGAAGGATGTTATGGAAGCGAACTGCAGTTTGCCCCCAGGGATAATTCAAAAGCAGAAGACGATGGTTATCTTATTTCATTTGTAACTAATACTGAAAGTGGCAAAGGAGAAATTCAAATATTTCCTGCTGAGGATTTATCAAAAGGGCCTCTGTGTAGATTAATAGTTCCTCAACAGATTCCCCCAGGATTTCATAGTAGTTTTGTTTTACCAGAAAATTTATAAGGAACCTTATGGAAAAGAAATTAATTCAATTTTCTTTGCTAACCTTTATTGCTTTTCTTTTTACCGAGATAGCTTTAAGTGATGATCAAATACCTACTGAAGTTTTTGGAAGCCCGCCTTTAATAAGCAACGTAAAAATTTCTCCAAGCGGAGAAAAAGTTGCAATGTTTGCAACACTTAATAATGGTGATTCCGCCATTTTAATTAGAGATCTTACGAAGAATGAACCTTTAAGGCCTATAGCTTCTTCCGATAATAAGTCTCTCAAGCTTCAATCCTTCAATTGGTTTGATGACGAAATAATTCTGGCTAGTGCCTGGTTAGCTCAGGATGTCTTCAATACTAAAGCAGACTACACTAGACTCCTGAGAGTGAATGTGGACGGCAGCGGATTTAAGCCTCTTTTTAAGAAAAGACACTTTAAAGATTTACCGCTCAGGTGGGAGGAAGGTAACCAAACACGAATTATGGATTGGCTACCTGATGACGACGAGAATATTCTAGTTATGATCAGAATGTCTAATGCCAGGTCTCCAGATGTCGTTAAACTTAATGTAAGGAAGAACTCAATTAAAACAGTCAAAAAAGGAGTAGCTGGAGTTGGCTATTGGATGACGGATGAGTATGGAAGGGTAAGAATTGGAAATACCTATGATAGAAACAGTAGTGCAGGCTCTATCATCTTTCAAGAAGAAGGATCTACAAAGTGGCGAACTGTATGGGATTACAGTTCATTTGGTGAGGATGCTATTTCCGTTCTAGGATTTGGAGAGGCTCCTAATAAAGTTTGGTATGAAGCCTATAAGGACGGAAGGTTAGCAGTATTTTCAGCTGATATAAGTAAACAGAATATTGAACCTGAGTTGGTTTACTCTCACCCCAAAAGAGACGTAGAAACTTACCTTCGATACAGAAAAGATAAAAAAGATCCCATAGGAATAGGCTTCAGAGATGAAAATTTTCATCATGTCACCTGGGATAAAGAAGAAGCAGATTTTGAAAAAAGTATATATGCGTTATTTCCTGATAAAGAAGTCTATTTTGGAGGAACCAGTGATGATAGAAATCGATATATTATTTTCGTAGAGAACAGCAGTACCGCAGGTTCTTTTTATCTGGGAGATAAAAAACTAGGAACACTAGATTTAGTTGCCCACTCTTATCCAGCATTAGCCAATAAAGTACTTCCAACTAAGAAAGCACTTTTTTATAAGGCCAGAGACGGTCTAGACATTGAAGCTTTTTTGACTTTGCCTGAAGGCAAGAATAAGAAATTGCCTACCATTATTTTCCCTCATGGAGGACCTATTGCGGCAGATGGCGAGAAAGGGTTTGATTATTGGACCTCCTTTTTTGCCAATAGGGGCTACGCTGTGGTTCAGATGAATTTTCGGGGTTCAACTGGGTATGGTTTTAATTTTCTGAAAGCTGGACTTGGACAATGGGGCGGACAAATGCAAGAAGACGTGGAAGATGCAACTTACTGGGCAATTAAAGAAGGAATTGCAGACCCTGACAGAATATGTATTGTCGGAGGAAGCTATGGCGGTTATGCAGCTTTAATGGGTGCCGCAACTTCTGATCTATTCCAATGCTCTGTCAGCTTTGCTGGAGTAAGTGACCTACTTTATTTATATGATGGAACTAGAAGATTTGGTCAAGAGACTATAAGAGCAATGCTAGGTGATAAAAGTAGATCAGAACTAAGAGAAATTTCACCTGTGTACTTAGCAGATCAAATTAAAATTCCAGTATTATTGGTACAAGGTGATGATGATTCACGTGTGCTTCTTAAGCACGGCGAGGCAATGAGAGACGCCATGGAAGAAGCAGGTGTTGACTACATATATATTCAACAAGAAGACAGCGATCACTTTTTAACTTTAAAAAGGAATAGACTGCAGTTTTTTGAAGAAACTGAAAAATTTCTTCAAAAACATATTGGAAATTAACCTAAATTTTTAATTTCCTTTGCTAACCAGCCCCTTAAGGGCATTTCAATTTGATCTATAGATTTATATCTTTTCATGTCTGTGGTCAAATTTTCTAGTGCCTGATTAAAATCCGTTAATAGAGATAGATCTTTCTTTATTGATAAGAGTGGATTTACATGAACCCTAATAGTGAAAACAATTGCTCCCGTTTCAGGAAGCCTTCTAATTGTTTGTCTTTCAACTCTTATAAAAAGCCTGTCACCAGCGTTATCTTCAGTTATAGTCTTGCTTCTCTCAATTCGTGATTTACTTCTAGCTGGCTGAAAAAGTTTAGAATCTTCGTAGACAGACCAGTTAAACCTTTGAAATATCCTCTCCCTAGGCAAGTTGTTAAATAAGCTGTTGACCCTTGAACCAATTTTCTTTTCATAAGTAGGGACATGAACATGAAGTCCAATTAAAGAACTTTTAAACTTTTCTTGTAGAGACCAATTTGAAGGTGCGCATAAGGAAGCAGCGCCAAGAAAATATTCTTCTCCCCTTGGAAGCATCAACACTAAGTCTTCTTGAACCATTAAAGAGGCACTCTTTAAAGGCAAGGACTCAGCAACCGAAGTAATTTTGTGATCTGGATGATATTGTTCTAGATGAGACTTTAGTACACTTAATAATTCAACTTGAGATTCAAAAGATTCTTTTACTTCTTGGTGTATATCATTGAAATGAGAATCATAAAGTTCCTTTTTAAGCTCTATTTCAGAATTGAAAAGATCATCTATTTCTAACCAATCAGATTCTTTGATTGGTTCTAAACCAACTTTTACACCCCCCTCACCATTTTTGTACGGAGTGTGAATAGGTAATCTCAAAACTCGTCTAAACCTCTTTTTTCCAAGAGAGGTTCAATTTTAGGCTCAGAGCCTCTATATCTAACATATTGAGTCATTAAGTCATCAGTATTACCGGCGGAATATACATATTTTTTTAGTTTATCTGCAGTTTCTTTATCGAAGATTCCTTTTTGTTTAAAGGGTTCAAAAGCATCAGCCTCTAGCACTTCAGTCCAAAGATAACTGTAGTAACCCATTGAATAGCCTCCGGCAAAGATATGAGCAAAGTAAGTGCTTCTATATCTACTAGTTATTTCTGGAATAAGGCCCAGTTCATCTAGAGTTTTCTTTTCAAAGACATTGGCATCCTCTACTTGATCATCAAGTGTGTGCCAAGCCATGTCTAAATAAGAAGCAGCAACGTATTCTGTTGTAGCAAAGCCTTGATTAAATTTAGAAGCCTTAGAAATTTTTTCCAGAAGTTCAAGAGGAATGGGTTCATTAGTTTCGTGATGCTTTGCATACTCAGCTATCACTTCTGGTTCTCTGGCCCAGTTCTCCATCATTTGAGAAGGAAATTCCACATAGTCTCTGGTTACTCTGGTTCCAGACAAACTTGGATAAGTTGCATCTGATAATAAGCCATGAAGAGCATGTCCAAATTCATGGAAGAGGGTAGTTACTTGTTCAAAAGACAAGAGGGAAAATCCCTCTTCATTGGGTGGAGGAAAGTTACAAGTATTCATCACCAGAGGTATCTTCACACCATCAAACTTACTTTGAGTCCCGAAAGTATTCATCCAAGCTCCACCACCCTTATTAGATCTAATCGTATAATCCGTATAAAAGATGCCTATAACATTACTATCCAAATCTTTTACTTCAAAGGTTCTGATGTTGTCTCGATACTTTGGTAAATCAAATCTTTCATGGAAAGTTATATCAAATAACTTAGTGGCAACGTCAAACGCACCTTGGAGTACTTTGGTTTCACTAAAGTAGGGTTTAATTTCTTCCTCAGAAAAATCGTATTTTAACTGCCTTATTTTTTCTGAATAATGCCACCAATCCCAAGCTGCCAATTTAAAATTTCCTCCTTCTTGTTGAATTAATTCCTGCATTTCTTCAGCTTCAATTTTTGCTCTTGCCAAGCCGGGCTTCCAGACTTGATCCAATAAGTCCTTTACTCGACCGGTATTTTTGGCCATGGTGTCTTCAAGCACAAAATCAGCATGAGTTTTATAGCCTAATATATTTGATCTTTGTAGACGTAGATCTGCCATTTTGATGGCGAGATCTTTATTATCCTTTTCATTGTCGTTATCTCCTCTTTTGATATAAGAGTTATACAGTTTTTCTCGAAGATCTCTTTGCGTAGAGTAGGTCAAAAAAGGATACATGCTTACCCGTGTTGGTTTGAACATCCATTTACCTGTATGGCCATTTTCTTCTGCTAGATTTGCTGCTTGGTCTCTGAAATCTTCTGGCAAGCCATCCAGTTGCTTTTCATCTTCAACAATTAAACTGAAACCTTCATTCGTTTCTTTTAATAGGTTTTGATCAAACTGAACTGATAGAGAGGATAATTCTTGGTTAATTTGAGTTAGTTTTTCCATAGAGGGTTCATCAAGCTGTACTCCGGATCTAATGAAACCTTTATGGGTCTCTTCAACCAGCCTCTTCTGCTCTGTGTTCAGCCTTAATTCATTTCTTTGTTCGAATACTTCATGGACTCTATTGAAAAGTTTTTTATTGAGCGAAATGGCATCACTATGAGCAGATAATTTAGGAGATATTTTAGCCGCGATAGCATCCATCTCATCATTGGTATTAGAGCTCAACAAATTAAAAAAGACATCCGCTACCTTATTCAAGGTTTTTCCAGTCCTTTCAAGTTCTACAATGGTGTTTTCAAAAGTAGGAGAATTGGGGTTGCCTGTGATGACATCTATTTCGTCAAGTTGCTCTTCCATACCTTGATTGAATGCCGGCATGTAATGGGCTTCTTTTATCTTTTCAAAAGGAGGGATTTGATAAGGAGTGTCATAATCTTCAAAAAATGGGTTCATTGAGTCCTCCGGTGTGTTCGAGCAACTAAAACTAAAAAAGGTGAGTAAAATAAGTGTGCTTAATTTTTTCATATACTATTAAATACTGTATTTAGATTTTGCAGATAAGTCTACAAGTACTGTTATAAGACGTGAAAACATTTTTTTTAAAAATTAGAAAGGCTACTGGTTGGTCTCTTATTGCTTTGTCTATTCTGTTAATGATCTTAGGGGCTTTAGTTTTAATTCCCTCTTTTGGTGATATTTTCGGTATAACTAGAAATTTTGCTGTAGCTGGCGGATTATATGCAGCAAGTATTCCTCCTTGGTATTTAGGTTTGTTATTATTAGGTCCAGAAATTATCGCAAAGACAAAAGAATTATATAATGTAACTAAAAGAAAGATTTGGAGACAAAAATGATCTACACCTTCGAAGAGATAATGAGTGAACATGAATACAGTTCAGCTAATGAAATGGCTGGTTATTTATTACATGGCGGGCTAGATCAGGAAGGTAAGTACATTTCTCCTAGAACAAA
>ENA-ORXI01000888-ORXI01000888.1-sediment-metagenome-genome-assembly--contig:-NODE-888-length-24347-cov-9.730820_pt1 | contig 24347 bp, 10 predicted proteins | sample MGYA00237861_ERZ511468 | MGnify/ENA primary metagenome ERZ511468 (study PRJEB26299, sample SAMN06266213) | sediment metagenome | isolation source: Hudson Canyon methane seep mesocosm | place: USA:Hudson...
GCTTTATAATCATCGAGTGCGCTGGCCGCTAGAGTGCCGTTACGAACATTACGTTTGGCATCATCCAGATCTTCTTTTGCGTCTTCAAGGGCGGCGGCGGCATCGGCAACCGCCTTAATGGCAAGCGCGGTATCGGCGTAGGCATTCTTTACCCCAATGGCGAGGGTCTCGGTTTCAACCTTGGTATGGGTGGTGGTTTCGGTGGTGGCTTCGCGCCCACCGATGTTGATGTTTTCGGCGCTGATATCTGCTTCACCGGTAACATCCACAGCAGAGGCGATGAGGTTAACGTCATCGGTAGCATTAACCGTGAGGTTATTACCGATCGTTAATGAGCTATCGTTCCAGCTTGTTTCATGCGTTGTGGTGGTACTGGTGGTTTTATTGGTTTCCAGTCCGCCGACGACGAATTCATCTTCTTCTAGATTACTTTCTACGTTACTGGCCGATTCGGTATAGCTGGATTCTTCTGTGGTTGAGGTTTCTTTGGCCGCATCTAAGGTTAAACTGGCGGTTTGAATCACGGCGTTTTCGGTTACTGTCACATCTGAGCCAATGATGTTGGTATCGCCATCGACGTAGAGTTCTAAGTTTTTGGCATCGACTGTGGAGCCTTGCTGGGTGGTTGTATTCGTACGCGTTGATGAACCTTCCCCCGTTTGAATCTCAGCACTATCATCCCCAGTGATTAAACCTTTAGTACTACCTACGACCATAACGGCTGATTTAACGAGGTCTTTTAGCGGGCCTTTGAGGCCAGAGGTTTTGTCGTTCCAAGTTTCTTCTTTTAGCTCAAGGGTGGTGATGTTAAGTCCTTGAACCTTGGTGCCATCGACGGCAATATAATGGCCATTTTCATCCAGTATAGGGTTACCCGCTTCATCTCTTTGAATGTCGCTATCACCAATGGTGAGAGTTTCTTCGGCATTAAGCTCGGCCCCTGCCAAGGTGATGCTGCCGCTACTGTTAAGCTCAACATTATTTCCACTGATACCCGCGACTTCGGCGGTTTCTGTGTAGCTGCCATAATCATGTGTGCTAGCACTGGCGATATTACTGCCCGATTTTTTTGTACTGGTCATGGTGCTATCAATGGCTGATACGATATTGATATCGCCCGTTGCATCAACGCTGACATTACCGGCGGCATTGGCTTGTGAACCGGTGAGGTTTACATCACCACCCGATGTCATGGCTAGATCGCCTTCAACATCGATGAGCGAACCGACAAAGTCGATACTTTCATTTTCAACGGTCTTTTTAGATTTTGAGAAGGTGCTCTTTTTCGTGCTGGTTACTTGGCTGTAGGTGCGATTTTCTACGCCATCTAAATTAATGTCGCCACCCACATCGATCGCGGCATTGCCTGTGGCTTGTATTTGCGCCGCTTGAGAGTTCAAGTCGCCACCGGCACTAAAGCTGAGATTCCCCGCATTAATTTGGCTTAATATGTGATTCGTGGATTCGCTGATGCTACTACCATTTTGTGTTCTGCTGGATAACTCTAAAGCATTTAGATTGATATCATTTTGGGCATCCAGTACTAGTGATTCCGTGCCGGTTAAACTTCCGCCGTTATTATGAATATCAGTGGCGCTGATGAGGGCCAGATTACCCGCGCTGATATTACCGCCGCTACCCGCGATGGCACCAAAGTTAACATCGTCACCAAAGGTCATGACATTACGCTGGTTGGTAAGCACGTCGGCTTGAATTCGGGCTGAGTTAGCGACTTGTATATCACCGGTATTTTTAAAGTCGCCTACGTTAATATCCATGCTATCGGCGATGATTGTGCCGGCTGATGGCGTGGTGATTTGTGCGAGTGTTGCTTCGGGTAAATAGACCGTTGGCACCAATTGACTTTGGCCACCAATGTTCATAGATACGTACCAGATCATCGGTTTTTCAAGTTGCTTAACTTGCATCGGCGTTAAGGCTTGGCCTAGGGTAACGTCTTGCTGGTGATCTAGGTATACGAGGGTATTGTCGTATAGGCCTTGGCGTTGCTCTGCTGAAGTATTCCAGTCAGGTGAGAAAAATGCGGTGCCCGTTTGCTGTAATGCAGCTTGGGTTACGGCTTGTGCTTCTTGGTAAGGATCTAAGAAGAACTTGGGTTCGGTATCTAATATTTTGTCTGGATCGACTTTATCAAAAATGTACTCAGGTGAGAGTTCATATTCGGTATCGGCAATGATGCGCTGCAGAATATCTTCGTCTAAATCAAAAAGGCTAGGGGCTTGGGCATCATAGCTATTGGATTGGCCATTAATGGTATCGCTGTTTTTGTCTTTATCACTTTCTAATAGATCTAGCTGAGCTTGTAAGGCGGCTTGGGCAGCAATTTCTTCTGCTGTTTTATCACCCGCAACAGAGGCAGCACTGAGTGCGTCAAACGATAGACCTGGAATAATGAAAGATAATAAAGAAATGCTGGCCGTAGGCTGGCGATTGGCGACTTGTATAACTAAGCCATCAGCGCCGTTGATGAAGCTGCCTTTTACATGGTCACTGGTTTCATCAAGGTCTTCGGTATTGGTGGCCGAACCTGTAGCAATGTTTTGATCTTCTTGCTCTTTTCGTATTGTTTCTGCCTCGGCATTAACAATGGCATCACTACCTTGAGTCGCCCCAACATTATTTCTGGCAGAGGTTAGGTCTTTGATTGTTGATGTGTAATCAGCGATTGCTTCAGAAGATAATAACTCACCTGTTGGCCTGCTGTGTTTAATGTAGCGGTCTTTGCCTGATGTAGCGCCGGTATTGTTTTTAGTATTGGTTTTGTCAGTGATGTTTTGGTTAGTGTCTAAAACAACATTTTTAGCAGCTTCATTTTGTTCTGCAATGGACTGGCTATCACTCGCAGATGTCCCGCTGGCTATGCCGGTATCGGTGTTGTTTATAGCAGTTGTATCAACTTGGTTCGCTTGGGAGAGGTCTTCTAGATCTTTTGTTTTAATTTCACCTACTTTTATTATTCCTTCATTCAGGACATGAGTGTGTGCCCCAACGAGCATTGTATTAGCTTCTATTAAAGATTTATTCCCTTCAATTGATAAGAGTGTTGCATTAATAGATTTGGGGGAAGACACATACCCTGTCGTAGTATCCATTTTTAATTCTTTCCAATAATAAGCATCTCCTGATTTATAAAGCTCATCCTCGATCTGACTTTCTTTCCCATAATATGCATCTAAGAAGTCTCTTTTCTTTCTCTTGTTGCTTTTTTTCTTCAAACTCGTATGCCACTTCAACTCGACTTGAGTGACTTCAATACCAGAAACCGTATTGTCTATTTTTGACAAATCACTGAAATCTATGTGGTTCGCAATAATGGTCGAAGAAGAATTATACCACTCCCCTTTATCAGCAGTTAAAGAACCACCAACTTCTAAACGGCTTCCACTCCTGCTTTTATAAGTCCCTTCTTGATACTGCACGTATACATCAAAGTTTGTCTTCCCCTCACACCCTACGCAAGCTTTGCCATCTTTCCAGCGATATGAAAGTACATCTTCATACGTCTTATTTTCACCAAACTCATAACTTTTGTTATTGAAAATATTAGTGCTTAGGGTTAAGTCACTTGCAATTTTTATCGTTCCAGTCTTATCCACTCCATTGCCATTATTAACTACCATTGCTGATATTAAACTCGTTGGCGCGGTACCTTCTAAAGCTTCAATGGTTCCATTATTATTTATTTGAAGGGCTGAATTTAATGTGAAATTATTTTTAGAATAAACAGCACCATCATTAGTAATATCTCCAAGAGTATCTACCAATAAGTTACCGTCATAAGCAACAAGTTGTGATCCTATCTTATTGTTCACGTCATTATTACTGTATAAACTAATACTCTTACCATATAGCTTTCCGTCGTTATCGACGCTACCCACTCGCTCTGAAGCGGTTCCTAAAGTCCAATGGCCATCAACGGATATTCTGCTAGGTTTATCAGCGGAATCTGTAATATTTTCTAAGCTAGAAAATCTCCAGTCACTATCTCCCGTTGCTTTAATATTATTTTTATTAACAATAGAATCAGAATATAAATTAAATCCTGCATCAGCAACAATCTCACCTTCATTGACAAAAGTAGTTGCTCTATCGTTGTTCGATCCGTTTACACCAGAGATGTTCAGCAAGCCTTCACTCGATAGTTTGGCAACGGTACCGTCTTCATTAGCGCTGTTAATTATAGAATTACTGTTAATATAGAAATCGCCTCCTATATTAATATCAGTATTATTAGTAAAACTGTTGGAGGTAACACTTAACCCCGATGTAGAGTCAATATTGCCATTATTCTCAAATGCACCTGATAAGTTCCAAACACTTGAAGCAGATGCTGGATTTCCAGATATTTTTACCAATGAAGCTTGATTAAGCGTTAAGTCTTTAGCATTGATATTGGCTTGCTTACCCGCATTAATCGTACCTTCTAATTCGACAGAGTTATCACTAATAATATTAATATAATCCGCTTGGTAGACATCCTTCATTGAGTCACTGCTATAGAGAGTTAATGAATTCGCTGCAACTAAACCGACTTGTTTTGTAGGATCAAATATCTGAATTCCATCACGTTCTTGACTCACTTCCTTACCAGCAGACCCAATTATTAGGTTATTAGCAAAGATTAGATTTTGGTTATTTAACCGCTCTATATTTAATACGCCATTACCACTGGCGGTAATGGTATCTTTATTATCTAGAAATTTTGTATCGATTTCGAGGGTTCTAGCGCTGGCAATTATGCCTTCATTCTCTATTTTACTAGCACTATTGGAGTATTCTTTTGTTGATAAGTTAAGGCTGGATCCCTTCGCTATTATTGAAGAGTCGGAAGTATTAATAATACTCTCAGCATAAATTGACAAGATGCCGCCCTGAGAGATGATTTTGTCTAGGTTGGTAAAAGTATCTGCAATGTCGATTGTCAAAGTATTAGCAACAAGCTCACCGTCATTCTGTAACGACTCCTGACTTGATAACGACATTTCGCCATTAGCGATCAATAATCCTTCATTATCAAAATGTGTTAATTCATGCGCCGTTATTGATGCCGCCTGAAGATATGCAGTATCTCTCCCATCACCAGCACCAGCCTTGTTAATTAGACTCGCATTTTCTAATGCCAAGTTACTATTAACGATGATACTACCAGAGTTATCCAGCGATTTTAGACCTGTAATGGATAAGGTATCACTGCCATGTCTCTTCGTTTCAAGTTCCAGTATTTGTCCGCTATTGGTAAGATTTTCTGCGTTGATCGCACCCTTTCCAATTTGTATATTGGCTGTTACTGGGTTTGATATATTTTCATTGTTTATAACTGAGGCTGAGATATTAAATACGTTATTTTGAGAGGATACGTATCTTGTTGTTTGATAAATGCCTCCTTCATTATTCAATGTACCTAATACATCTATCTCTGCTTCTGAAGAGGCAATAATAGCACTGCCTTTATTTTCAAAACTATTTGCCTTGATTAACAAGCCATTTGAATTAATAACGCCTGCATTAGAGGCAGAATCCAGATAGCCATTATCGGATGACTTCAGACTCAACTGACTCATTGAAATAATATTGGCGTCTACTGCATTATCAAATGAGTTTGTAGAGATAGTAAGGTCTCTTGCAACATTTAGATCCTTGAAGTTTTTCAACGAACCAGTATTTAATGTTAAGTTCGATCCAACAGACATTTGTCCATAATTAATAGTATTCCTAGCAATATCCCACTTACTTTCTGAAGTACTTAAATTTACATTGATCTTTCCTGAGGATCGAAGTACCAGATCACGAGCGGTAATATCTAATTCCTGGTTTGCTTTCATTTGACCATAAAGATCTAAAGTGCCACTACTTAACAAAGAAATCCTATTGGCGCTATAAACATCTTTCATCAAGCCTTGGGTATAGAGGGTTAACGTTTGGGCTGCGACTAAGCCTCCCGTACTCGCTGAAGCGTTTGCCCGTATCCCTTGCCTAGTTTCTTCGACATGCTGGCCATTGCTACCAACATTAAGATAATCCCCGTAAATTAGTCCGCTATTATTTAGTTTATTGGTGGATAACGTTGTCGTCTTACTAGAACTAATGTTATTACTATTAACCGTTTCATCGGTGTTTATATTCAAGCCGCTTTTACTGGCAATATTGCCCGTATTAACAAGACGGAGAGTTGCGTCTAATAGTAAGTTTGTATTCGCGCCTATTTTTGAAATTTCTGCGCTGGAGCCATTACTAATGTTATTGGCGTTTATCTCTAATTGTGAATTCGCCTGTATTAAACCTTGATTAATAAAGTCTTGCTGCGTACCGGCGGTGAACTGATTGGCAACCAGCTCTCCTTGGTTGTTCAGGGTTTCTTCACTGCTGATGCTTAATAGATTCTGCGCTGCAATCTTTCCGCTATTACTAAACTCAGTGAGGTTATTGGCTGTTAATGAGTTCGCGCGAATGTACGCACCCTCACCGGTATTCGTCAGACTTGCATCTGTTAATGCCAGATCGCTATAGAGGATTAATTCACCGCTATTATTCAGCGTTTTAATATTTGTTAATAATAATTGATCACTGTCTGCTGCATTTTCTTGACGCTCACGAATAAACCCTTGGTTGATTAGGGTATTGAGGTTAACTAGGCCATTCTTAATATCAATCGTCGCGTTTGCGTTGTTATTGTCTAATGTGTGAGCTGTGATATTAAAAGCGCTATTTTCCGTATCACTGTCTAACTGATACAGGCTACCAGCATTGCTAACCGTGGTGGCGGTTAGATCAGCCGTTTCTGCAGCAATGATTGCATCGGCATTATTACTTAGTGTGGTTGCCGCTAGGCTTAGTGTTGCACTGGAAATAGTCCCTGAATTTATTAAGGTGTCTGCAGTACGATTATCTATGCCATTCTCTGGGCCATTAATGGTTAGGCTTTCAATACTGGATAACTGCGCCGATATGCCGTTAGTAACGTTATTTGCTACGATATTAAGCTGTTGATTACTTTGAATTTTATTCGTATTGCTTAATGTTTGTGCCGCAATATCTAAATTACCTGTTGCTTGTATATTGCCATTATTGGTTATTAACTCAGACTGTAATGATAAGGATTTATCAGAAACGATGTCGCCGTTTGTGATCAAGCTTATTGCTTGATCATTATTACCCGTACCAGAACCTGATATGTGTAATGTATCTGCAGCGGAGATTAAAGAATCAACCGCAGTATTTATCGTATTGGCATTGATCGCCATTTCCTTACTGGTTTTTATTTCACCAATATTATTTATATCTGTGGCATTGATTAATAATGTTGATTTGGAGGAGATATCACCTTCATTTTTTAATGTTTGAGTAATTGAAAAAGTGCTCGTATCTTCACCATCACCGGTATAGATACTTGCGGTTTTATTCAACGTTAAATTTTCAGCAATAACACGTGTCTGCTTTTCGGCGGTTATATCACCCGCTAAGATTAAATCAGCATTACTGGTTATATTAATAATCGACGCGCGATAGACATCGTTCATTAGCCCATTGGTATATAGATTTAACGTATTGGCTGCAACTAATCCGCCAGCATCAGCTTCTGTATCAATATCTGCTTCAGGGCGGATTTCATCACGGGTCTGGGTAATAAACTGCTCATTACTGCCAATATTTAAATCATGACCGTAGATAAGTCCGGTATTATTTAAGCTGTTGGCGAGTAGCGTAGTCGTTTTGCTAGAACTGATATTTTGGCTATTGAGAATATCATCCGCGCTTACATTCAAACCGCTTTTACTAGCGATATTACCGGCATTATTAATACGGCCAATTGCGCTTAATTCTAAATTTGTATCGGTGCCTATTTTTGATATTTCTGCCCCAGCTTCATTACTGATATTTTGGGCGTGAATCTCTAATTTCGTCGTCGCTTGGACCAAGCCTTGGTTGGTAAAATCTTGCTCTGTATTAGCGATGAACTGATTGGCAACCAGCTCCCCTTGGTTAGCCAGGGCATTTTCACTGTTTAAAGATAAGACATTCTGCGTAGCTATTTTTCCACTATTGCTAAAATCAGTGAGTTTCTGTGCGGTTAATGAATTGGCGCGGATATACGCATCATTACCGTTATTATTTAGGCGGGTATCGGTTAGCGCTAGGTCACTATAAAGAATTAATTCACCGCTATTATTTAGCGTTTTAACATTGGTTAGACGTAGCTGGTCGCTATCAGACTCAGGGGCTAAAGCACTGCCTTGTCGCTCACGAATTAACCCTTGGTTGATGAGAGTATTGAGATTGAACAAGCCGTTGCTCACGTCAACAATGGCATTAGACTCAGCATTAGTAAATTTCTCAGCCGTTATATTAAACGCTGTATTCGCAGTATCACTTTCTAGCTGATAAAGAGTTCCGGCATTGCTGATCGTTGTGGCGGTTATTTCTGCGGTTTCTGCAGTGATGGTAGCATCAGCATTATTGTTAAGAGAAGTAGCCGCTACATTTATGGCTTTACTAGAGATTGTGCCTGAGTTTGACAATGAGCTGGCCGCGTTATTTTCACCACCATTAATGACCAACGTTTCCAAAGCTAAAATTTCATGTGTATTAACCGCATCATTGGCCGCTGATATTTCCAACGCAGTATTGGCCTGAATCAAGCCCTGATTATTTAGATTATTGGTTACAATACTAAGATGATCAGCATAAACTTGGCTCGTAACCGCGCTATTAGATAAATCACCTACGACGTTGATGCCCAGTGTATTGCCAGATAAGGTCGCACTATTATTCAAATTCCCGCTATTGATACTAGAGTTATTGTTTAATGAGACCAGTCCAGCGTTGTTAAAATCATTGATGATCGTTATTGAATTCTCATCTCCCAGCGCTACAATTTTTGCACTGTTGGCAACCTCAAGCCCCGAGGCAGATAAGGTTAAACGACCTTTAGCTTCTAGTGTTCCAGTAAGGGCATTATTACCTGTCATCGAGCCTGTTGAATGAATTAACAGATTATTATCACTGGCTATCTGGCCTTGGTTAGCCAGCTCTTGAGTGATAATGTCTAAGCCACCCTCTCCACTTTGAATGCCTGCTAGAATAATCTCTCCATCAGGGCCTTCAGAATTGCTCGCCGTGTTACTTACTTTTAATTGTCGGTGACTCTCATTACCAATGCTAACCGTCTCTGCGAATACATATCCGTCATTTTCAATAGCTCCGGTTGAGCTTTGATTAATAGCAATGTTGTTTTGAGCATTCAGAACTCCCTCGTTTATAAGCAAGTCCGCTTCAATTGCGAGATCGGTATTCGCTAAAACGTTGCCTTTATTCGTTATGCCATCATGGCCCGATAAGCGAATACGACCATCCGTGCTGTATATTTCCGCTAAAGCGTTATTGATTAACGTCGTTGAATAAATCTCTAGTTCAAGCTCACTACCGATGTTTGAGTTGTTGATGAATGTCGTTGAATTAAAAGTGATTTGTTCAGCATAAATATTGGCGCCATTGGCGTTGATAATATTTTCACTTTCAACATCAATCCTCGTATTAGCGAGTAATGCACCTTCGTTATTAATACTCCTAAGGTCGCTACCAATAATTGAATTGGCTTTGATGTAACTACTTTCACCTAAGTTTGAAATAGAGCCTGACTCTACGATCACTAAGTCTGTTGATAGCGACAGGTCATTGTGGTTCTCTATGTTTTTAACGTTGGCTATCGACAACCCACCCGTGACCACGTCTTTCTCTAGCTCACGGATTAAACCTTTATTGACTAAATCCCCTGCTTTTAAATCGATACGGCCTTTTGCAAGTTCAATGGAAGATGTTTCACTATTGATTAATCCATTAGCTTCAATATTAAATTCATTTTCTGCAGTATTTATCTGATTGCGGACATTGTCATTAGCGCTTAAATCTGACTGATACATTCTGCCACTGTTCATTAAGCTACCTTCGGCCACCTCAATCACAGCTTCACCAGCACCAACAATTCCTGAGTTGTTGAAACTATTACTTTGTACCGAGATGGCATCAGCGACTAGAATAGCGCTGTTATTAAATGCATCGATATTCGAAAGCTTAATGCCAGATTCACTCACTATGCGCGTTGTACTATCAAGATTAACGAGATCCTCTGAATAATTATTAAAAGAACGAATATTGTCAATTGATAACAAACCATCCGTTTCAATTAAGCCACTGTTAGTGAAAGTATTAAATCCAGAAATGGATACTTCACCCAGTACCGCAGCGTCAACACTATCGCTATGAATAGCGTTTTGAATTAACAATCCACTTTCTTTATTGGTGAAATATGAGTTTGCTGTTTCGTCTCCCGTGAATTCAATATTCGTTGCGATTAACGTTCCCGAATTATCAACATTTGCCCCTTCGATATTAAGCTCAACCGTACTAATCGTAGACCCTTGCGAATTGCTTAAACCACTCGCCATTAAGCTGAGACTATCTGCTGCTAGAATACCGCTATTCTTAAATTCATTATTAATATTGGCGGTTAGGTCACTGGTATAAATGTTACCTTCGTTATGAAAGTTATCACGGGTAATGCTCAGTTCATCCGCCTCGATAGTTCCCAGTTGGGTAAAGGCTTCAGCCCCAATCGATAAGCGGCCCTGTGCTTCCTCTTCTCCACTAGCAGCCAACGCTTGTATGCTGCCTTGAATAGTGCCGTCGATTAATACGCCATTGGTTACTTGGTTTAAACCCGAAAACTGTATATCGCTGCCAGTTAATAAACCGGCATTAGTATAGCGCCCACTGGATGCTTCATTAGATAGCCACTGCATTGAGTCGCTTGCGATTTGTACACCATAATTGGTAAAGCTAGCCGTATTCGTTTTTGCTTCATATCTCACGTCATTACTGACTAGGCTAGCATTATCAGTATTTTCAAAACTCTGATAACTCAGCGTTAATGTTTCACTGCTTATACTTTTATTATTTATGGTACTCGCAGAGTCAATAACAAGTTGATTCGCAATGATCGATCCCTGGTTATTCAGTGATTCACTGCTGCTAATATTAAGCTGTTCGAAGGATGCTATATTACCCAGATTGTGAAGGTCGCGGCTTTCTATTTGTAATTCATTTGAAGCTAATAAGACGCCAGCATTGTTGATTTGATCCGCATTAATATGAGAGGTATTGGCCCCAATCCAAGTATTTTCGTCAAGCGAAAGTTGGTTTGATGCCAATGATAACTGAGTGCTTTCTATTGTTCCTTTGCTGATGTCTAACGTATTATTCGCCGTAATATCACTGGTATTTGTTTTAACGAGTAGGTTATCCCATTTACCTTGGTCAAAAATCGCGTTGAAGGTATTTGCGGTCAGTTCTAAATCCTGAATATTCAATGCCGCTGTCGATTCAATCACGGCATTATCGGCAATAAGCCAGTGTCCTGATATATCGGCATTCGCGGTGGTCAACATTAAGTCTGAAGTTTTTAATGTATGATCCATCTTGGCTGACGATGATGCGATGATATTTACGTTATCGTTTGCAAGCCAAAGAGTATTTGTATCCGTGGTTAGTTCACGCGCATTCATATCGATCGTATTGGTAGCGATACCCGTATTATCGAATTGAGCAGTATCACCGTTAAGCTGGTAAACATTGGCCTGAATTACGCCATTAGTGAAATCTGCTTGGTTAGCCGTTATATCAAATGCGCCGACATCAGTGATTGTCGTTTCTGCGCTAAAAGGAAGTATTCTCCAAACATCACCCGTACTCGATAAGGTTTCTTTAATCGTAAGCGCTAATTTTTCTGAATAGATTTGGCTATTACTGGTATTTAGATTGTTTGCGCTGATAATACCTTGATATGAAAATATACGGCTATTGTCTAAATTTAAATCACCAACATTGAGTTCACCATTATTAAATAACCAGCTGCCTCCTTGGCTATTCAGTTGATTGCCATTGAGTTCTAGTGATCCTATATGCCAGTCACTATTTTGATCTTGCCAATTGCTATATTGGATAACAGCAGTATCTGCGACTATCTCAATACCTTCAGATATTACTTCGCCTATATTAAGGGCAAGTTCAGTACTTTCGACGGTCGATTGTAATAGGGTCGTTTTATCAGCCGTTAGCTCTAATGCGGTTCCTTTTAATTCTGCGTTATTAAATTCGGCTTCCGCAGACGTAATGACTGCGTTATTTGACGCAATGGCTGAATCATTAAATTGCGCTTTTTCTGTGGTAGTGATGTTAAGGGTATTGATTGCTAATAAATCGGCATCACTGGTTAAGGCTTTACTGTCTAGCGTGATATCAAAGGCTTTAATATCACCCCTTAAGTTTAGGCTGTCTTCTGCAGTCAATTGTACTTCACTGGCAATTAGATTCGCTTCAGCATCCATGGTCAGTGAATCAGCATTCGTTTTAATCGCCAGATTGGCAATCAGGTCAGCACCAATTACGATATCATCTTGCGCAGACAGTTTAATTTCCCGCACTGCATCGGCATTATTAATTGAAAGCCCACCGGCTGACTGAATGAAGAGGTCATCTGCTTGGGCAAATAAATATCCATCTGCCTTTACGCCTAATCCTTGCTCCGTGCCCATAATATCAATCTGGCCTGATTGCATCGCACCAAAGATAGTGCCATCAATGGCGAGTGTTCTGGCAGGGTCTTGCGGCTGATCATTACTTTCTTTTGTCTCAACCCATTCAGCCAGTTTTCCACCAGCAATACTCTTGGAGTAATCAAAAATAAAACGACCTGCCACTAGGCTTATGCGGTTCTTTGTAGAGATGTCACCATTGATATCGATATATTGAGATAGCACATCGACTTCATCAACAAATGACCGATAGCTATAACCTTCATCTTCGAAACGAATTAAGCCACCATCCACATCCAATCTAAATCTGCCGGTAGAAAATTCTGGCACACCAGTGGTTAACGTTGCTCGCTGGGTATTAATAAAACCACAACCATTACACGTTATGCCATTTGGGTTAGCGATAATGACATTTGCCTTATCACCAAAAACTTCCATTAGCCCTTTAAGTTCAGAATCTGAAGCACCGGTCACTTCATTTAAAATAATGCTGGCGGTACGACCACCAAATAATGGGTTGGCAACAATTTGACCCGCTAAACGAGAATTGCCACTGACCAGTGAGTTGTTAAAAATAAGTCCATTGTGATCAACATCAAAATCTTGATATTTGTTATGCGAAAGCCCGATATTATTGGGGGCAACAATATCAATAATTGGAATACCCGAGGTTGTATCTATCTGGGGCTGGAAACTCACGCTGGCATGAGGGTCGGTAACCAGCGCCGCATAGACATTATTCACCCATAAAGGGGGAAATATGAGCTGTATGACTAATAGATAGCTGACTAAACGCGTTAATAAACTTTCTGATAATGATTTTCTAAATCGATCCATGATGATTACCTACTAAAACACTTTTAGCTGAAGCGACGCATATACGGCTTCATTTGAATTTTGTTTAACTGGCGCTTCGACTGACTTCGACCAGGTGATGCTTGCGGAGACATCTTTATAATTAATTCTTAAACCCAGCCCACTACCTGCTGCACGCTTGGCTCTTTTTTCTAATTTCGGTTCTACCCAGCCAAAATCGACAAAGGTAAATAGACTGGCATAACGTAGCCATGGTGTTTTTTTAATAAGGTCAAATTCTGACATCAAGCTTGGCGTGCTTATATTAAAATCATTACGCCAGTAAAAACCTTTTTCTCCTGAGGCCGCCGTTGTCTCGAAGCCACGAACGGTAGTTTTATCACCAATATGAATCTGCTCGGAGCTGTATAACAAGTCTTCTGTTAGCTGAAAAGCCAATGTCGACTGGTAACTGAACTTGGCCGTAGGCACCATTAAGGTAAATCGTCCATCGAGCTTATTAAATTGAGCTTTCGGCGCTTCTTTTTGAATATTTGAAGGATCCTTACTGGCACCAAATAACTTTGTCCCTTGCACTATCCCGGCTTCGAGTGAATAAAAACCCCACGCTAAATTTTCAGACATATTAAGTGCTGTCCTTAAGGGCACCAATTTTTGAGGTGTGAGTGTGACCCCTAACAAATGCCTTTCTGAACGCCTGACGGTTAAGCTGTTTGTCCATTGAATTTTTCTTTTGCCATTTCGATAGACTAAATACTCTGTTGCTAAAGTACTGGTATTTGATTGACCAAATAAGTCCGTATTCCCTGGCAATATATTCAAATATTCTGAGTAACTATGAGATAGGTTAAAAGTTAGGTCTCTGAATGGAAATGAATTGTTTAAGGTCACCGCATTCGTATCTTTACTGCCAATAAAGTTGAAGCCCCACGTATCATTGATGCCTATTAGGTTATCAGCATCCATACCGAAGCGAATTTTCTGTTTACCGGTACTCGCTTGCCCTTCATTATTCCATTCTAGAGTCCCGCGGAATTCATCATTCGTCTGGTTTAATACTTGAATGTGGGTTGAGCCTGTTTCTTTCCCGGGCCAGAGTTTCATCTTTGCATTGGCAGATGGCACGCGGTTAATCTGGTCGATACCCTGCTCAATTTCAGTAATACTTAAGTGTTCGCCGCGCTGTGGGGACATGGCCCACCATAACTTACGTCGATCTTCTGCTGAGTTATTATTTATCGAGAAGTTTTCAAGTGTTCCTTCGATGACAATAAACTCTAATACTCCTTTGGTTAAATCTTGTGGCGGGATGTAAACTCGACTGGTTATATAACCATAATCAATATAGACAGCGGTTAGTTTAGCCATCAACTGATTGACGCCATTCTTACCTAGGCAATGTCCTTTATATGATTGAACGATATGCTCTATATCATCTCTCGATAATAATGAATTCCCTTTCAAGATGATCGTCTTGATATTAAAGCAGGGGCTTTCTACAGGTATTCCTTGTTCAGATTCAGCCGTTTTCACTTCAACTTGTTTTTTCTGTAACAGCTCAATTTGTCGTTTTATTAATTCATCCTGCAGAAATTTTTCTGCGAAATCGACATTAGGATCAGCAGAAAAAACAACAACTGAGTTCAATAACAGTAATAAGGTGATTAAGGCTTTCATTAGAAAATATCGCTCAACAGTCCGCCATGCTTACGGATCATCAGATCTGTCGTTGATGGCTCTCGAACAATATTGATAGCGACATTAGACTCAATGCCACCACCTGCATCGACGACACCCCCATCCACAATGAGTTCGTTGTTTGAAGCGATGACGAGACGTCCCATATTAGCCAGTAATGCTCCACCCTGATCGGTTTGCACCCATAACCCGTCATCATGAAAAAACAAACTACGCAGGCCTTGGTTACGAGTTAATACATCAACTGTTTGCAAAGATGAAGTACTTATCGTTGGGCTGGTTAATATCAAATCATTAATCGCTAAAAATGTTCCGCCTATATTTTCAATGCTCGTGGTTGCCGTTAAGTTGATGTCTCCACTGGCTTGCCATTGGCCACCAATAAGATCTACTGTTGAATAACCATCTCGATCACATCCACCTAATTCACAATGCAGGGTTAATTTAGCGCGCCCTGCCATAGCCGCTTCATGATAAATGGTTTCAGCATCAATGATTAAATCCCCGTCATTTATAGTGATCTCAGAACCAATACTGTTGAGCGTTTGTACATTTATATCGATATCACCTGTATTGGCGATCAATTCTGATGAATAGCGTCCCGATATGGGCTCGCCATAATCAAGCACGGTTTCATGAACTCGCTCTTGAACTAGAAATCCCATATACCATAAATGCCGCCCGTCAAAGTCACGAGAGATCTCTTCACCACGTCCACTAAAATCATCTACGATTACGGTATTATTAAATTGGCTGGCGTCTAACGTCATACCCGTATTTGATAGCATTCTTCCCGCATGGTTATTTACAACATCAGCATTAATATCAATATCCGTTAGTGAAAATAAGACTCCTCGCTGAACTTCGCTTTCACCTAACGTAGATTGCGTGAATATAGAGCCAATATTTAGCGTTATTCCCGCATGGGATTGATCATTGCTAGGATCTTGAATCGCACCGCTTAATAGCCCACCGAAATTATTAAAATGTGTCAGTGTATTAATCGTTAGGGCTGCGTTCTGTGATTCGATTTTTGCTTGTTTTTCACTTGTCGTTTTGACCTCTACGGTCGCTGAGCTAAGCGCAATATTTCCAGCGGCAATAACTTCACCTTCTATTTGGATATGCCCATCAGCACTGATAGTAAAATTGTTTTGTGAGGCGGCAGTATCACCCAGTAGTCGAACTCCCGCCCCCTGATCGGTTACGACAATCTGAATACTGCTAGCAAGTATCGATGCCGGGCGTGTAATATCAATCGCAAGTGATTCATTAGCCACAGCATCAGCAATAGCTTCTGAGTCATACCACTGACCACCAGGATCGGCGATTGATAAGTTAGGGTTGAATTCTGTACTTGATTCGCCAGCCTTCAGCTGAATACTTGCGAAGGGAGAATCGTGTTCATTATTCAATTCTCCTTCGATCGCAATATTTTTAGAAATAAGATCCAGGCGATTCATTACCCCTGCAATCCCTCCCTCACCCACTACGATTGCGCCTTCGCCAGTTAGGATCACAGGATTGTCTTGCGTTCCTCCTAACGGGGTTGGACGAGTAATATAACTAACAGTACCCGTTGCTAGTCCTACTGCTCCAGTATTATAGAAAGTCGTTCCACTGATATTAATGCCATTAGGGTTGGCAATAATTAGATGCGCACGCGTCCCTTGAACTCGTATCTCTCCATTAATTTCGGATGACGACGTTCCGGTGACTTCATTGATAATGGTTCTTGCAGCAGCAAGACGGTTGTTGATGATGATGCCATTTGAATCTACATTAAACTGGCTATATCGATTATGGCTTATTCGACTGGAATTCGCGGGGGCAATTTCGATGACTTCCCGGCCTGCACTATCAACGGATACAGAAGTAGTCGTTGATCCATCAGCAATAATTTCAGCATTTCCTTTGCCAAAAATAACGATTAGCAGTAATCCTAACGCTAATTTATTGCATTCCATTGTTTGTATAGTCCATTACGCCCGATTTAAGGCGCGCATTGTCTATAATTTGACCATTAATTTCAACCTATTTTAATACTTTTAGCCTATCTATTGATTTGCATTAACCATACCGAAGGCACAAAAAAGCCCAGTCAAAACTGGGCTCTCTGATATCACTAATCAACGACTAATAATATTTACTTACGAATGCCTTCAACATAAAGATGAATCTCGACGTTTGCCGATGCTGGCCCAAGGTTATAAGTAATACCATAATCGGCTAGCTTCAAAGATGTTTTACCTTCGAAGCCTGCGCGGTAACCACCCCATGGATCTTTACCTTCGCCAATTTTCTGTACTGGGAAGCTGATGGTTTTCTTCACGCCGTGCAGCATAAAAGTACCGGTCACAACCGCGTTATTATCGTCTTTTACTTCAAAACCAGTGCTCTTGAAAGCGGCTTTAGGGTATTTCTTAACATCTAAGAAATCTGAACCTTTCAAGTGCTTATCACGCTCAGCGTGGTTTGAATCGATACTGGCCGTTTCGATTACGATTTCGATTTCAGATTTTTCCGGTGCAGCGGCATCGTAAGAAAAATCACCTTCAAACGTATTAAAGCGGCCCAATAACCAGCTGTAACCTAGGTGTTGAATTTTAAATTGAACAAACGCGTGAGCACCTTCAGTATCAATTTTATAATCAGCCGCTTGTGCTGAAACTGAAAACAAAGAACCTAGCGCAATCGCTGATGTGGTTACTGCGGTTAATAATAGTTTTTTCATAAATCCTCCTAAGGATAATTGATGGAGTTTACTGATTAGCCTTAGGGCGAATCATTTTCATTAAAGTGCCGTCTTTATTTATTAGCTGATGCTTAATCGCTGCCAAGGAATGCAAAGCCACCATTAGTATCAAGCTCCAAGCAATTGCCCAGTGAATGTCACCGGCAATATCTTCTTGGTTTTCAAAACTGATCGACATTGCCGGAATCTCGAATAATTCGAAAACCACAATACCGCGCCCATCAGCGGTCGAAATCAAATAGCCCGTCACCATCAGTGCGAGCATTAAAAAATATAAAAAAAGGTGTACAGCATGCGCCGCCTTTTTTTCTATGGCCGTACCGACCATCGCAGGGCTGGTATTGATCCAGCGCCAAACCACTCGGCCAATCCATAAAAATAACAGCACTAAGCCCAAGCTTTTATGCAGCTCTAGTGAACCTCGATACCATTCATCATAGTAGGTCAGTTCAACCATATATAAACCCAAGCCAAAGAGAAAAAAGATCCCAAAAGCCATGAGCCAATGTAAAGCGATTGCCATCCAGCCGTAACTGGTTTTACTGTTCTTTACCATGTTGATTCTCATTCTCATAAAGCGATCGCCTGTTTCGACATATAGAATCGCTAGAAATTCAATAAAACTACTCTACGCTGAAAGCACTTGTTGAAAAATAGACAAAAAAGGGAAACTATTGTGCATATATGAACAAATGAATTTTTAAAGGTAGCTCCATGTCGCAAGCCAGCTGGGATGATTTCCGTATTGCCTATCAAGTCGCCGAATCGGGCACCCTGACCAAAGCGGGCAAGGTGCTCAACATGAACCACGCCACCGTTCTTCGTCATATCAACCGCTTAGAAGAAGCATTAGATACCAAGCTGTTCATCCGCCACCAGCGCGGCTATCAGCTGACCGACGCCGGAGAGCTGGTCGTTAAAGAGCTACCCGATATTCATAAAAGCTTTAGCCGCTTAGAAAACCTCATGGCCAGTGCTGAAAAGAACATTAGCGGAAATTTGCGCATTACCACCTTGAGCGACTTCTCGCCGATACTTAACCCAGCGCTGAAAGCCTTCCGTCAGGCTTATCCCAAACTGCGTATACAAATCATCGCCACCGACGACATCATCCCTCTCGCCACAGGCGCCGCGCACGTTTCTTTGCGCGCCGGAGCCGAACCGAATGAACCCGACTTAATCGTTAAGAAATTAACCGCCCCTGATATCTTCTATTTTGCCGCCGACAGCTACATTCAAGAATACGGATTACCAAAAGATGAAAGTGAGTTCTCACAACACCTCTGGGCTTTACCCAGTGACGACAAAAGAAAAATTCCGTTTATAAAACAGGTACTTGACCACATTGATGAAGAGCAAATCATCTACCAAAGTAATCACTTTCCCGATATCCACAGTGCAGTAATAGAGGGCATGGCCATCGGGCCAATTGGGGTTCATCATGCCAACAAACAAGATAATCTAACCCGGCTAGATATTGAAATGGATTTGAGTATTGAAGGCTTATGGTTTGTGTATCACAAAGATTTAAAGAACAGCGCTCGGATTCAAGCGCTGTATGAGTTCTTAGATAAAAGTTTAAACTAGCTCATTAGTTATTAAGCAAACTGGAGGTGGCCGTCCAGACCCATTTGCGTCGACATACAAGGCCAGCGCTGAGCGATTTGAATCAGGTTGTCGTTATCTTTCTTATCCATAAAGGCTAAGAACTGATCGTTACCTTCGTAGGCTTTTTCTTCACCGAAAATGCCTTTCGCTGCAACCATCACCACCTGCTCCAATTCATTGGCAAACGGTTCGCCAATAAGAGAATGCACAATCACATTCGACATAGTCATATCAAACGGAATCATCGGCTGGCCGACACGCATAATGTAGGTATCGTTTACTTCTTCAAACAGACGGTGCGCCAAAAAAGCTTCATCCATCAAGGCTGCTAAACCGGATTCTTTATCCAGTTCTTTCGGCGGCGCCATAAAGAAGCCTTCTACTACTTCTAAGATAGGACTTACATAATTCAATAGGCCGGCTTCTACTGCACCCTGATGTAAGTCTTCTAACATCTGTGGTACTTGCTGAATGTAGCGTACAACAAATTCGTATAAACGCTCTAAAGCTTCTACTTCGGGTAATTGGACAATTCGTTCGACGGTATCAAGGCGCTGCTGCAAAATCTGATGTAGCTGCCCAGTTTCTTGCTCTTGAGTGACAGATTTTTGAATCAATTGCTGTAACATTTCCGTGTTCATCATTTTGAATCTCCAACTACTTTAAAATAAGTAAGCTTTTTATTGTCGCTGATACCTTAAAAGGTGATCAGTAAATAATCAATGGCCTAATGCGGCATATTCTGTTCGCGGCTAGATGGATTTCTTATAAAAAGACCTGTTGTTATGTAAAAGAAAAAAGCTAACAAAAACAACAAGTTAGATACACTTTCTAACCGTTATGAAAAAAGTATAGTAAAGTTTGACGCGTCCGCTAGTTTTTTTCGGCAAATAATTGATGTTTGTTCAGAATTGTCAAAAATGCAGGCAACATAAAGATAGATCGTGCCAATAAAAACGCATAGAACGCACTCCATAATCCGTGGTTGCCCAAGCCCTGTGTCAGAAACCAGACAGGCAAGAAGATGACGATGGCCGCCAATAACATGCTATTGCGCATTTGAGCACTGGCCTGCATACCAATAAAAATACCATCCAGCCAATAACTGCTGCAGCCAATTAACGGCAACCAGATTAACCAAGGGCTGAATTCAATCGCCATCGCTAAAACATCGGCTTGATCGGTTAACAAACCTAATAGATTGTCACCCTGCCACGCGAAGCCTAATACCATAATAAGAGCGATGATCAGCGCATTGGTTCCCGTCAGCCAGATGCTTTGATTAAGCTGTGAGTAATTTTTTGCCCCTAAACTTTGCCCCACCAGCGTTTCTGCTGCATGAGCAAAGCCATCTAGGGCATTAGAGATCAATAGCAATAAGGTGAGCATGATGGCATTCACCGCTAATACCAAATCCCCCTGCTGCGCGCCTTGAGCGGTGAAGAAGATAAATACACTGAGCAAGCATAAGGTCCGAACAAATAGCTGATGATTAATATTGATGAAAGGTTTCAGCTGCAACCAGCTCGGCCGCACCCATTGCATCTGCTCTGGGCGGTATTCTTTCTTTAACGTTCGCCATGCCCAATACAAGCCTGCGCTGGCGGCAAAATAGTCCGCGCACAAAGTCGCCCATGCCACACCGTCACTATTCAGACCATAGCCATATACCAGCACCACATCTAATAGCGCGTTAATGCTATTACTGGCGATGAGTAGAAATAGCGGCACCTTGGTTTCGCCACGGCCAATAAACCAACCAATCAACACATACTGCACTAATACTGCCGGTGTGGCATACAGTCGAATACTGGCATACTCCACCGCTAAAGCCTGAATGACCTCACTGCCACCCATCATCGCGATAATGTGTTCAATGGTAAGCAGGGCAAAGATCAGCAAAGGAAGGCTAATTAATAACGCCAGTAGCAAAGCATTATGCAGAATCCGAATACTGCTATTAATTTGCTGAGTACCCTGTTGAGTTCGTTGCGCCTCACCAATCGCATGGGCGCTCAATGCCGTGGTGCCCATGCGCAAAAACCCAAAGCTCCATAATAATAACGTCACCACCTGACTACCCAGCGCTACCGCGGCCAAGTAACTCACTTCACTCAAATGCCCCAATACTGCCGTATCCACCAGCCCCAATAAAGGCACCGTGATATTGCTCAGCATGATCGGCCAGGCGAGTTGAAGAATACGTTTTTGTAGTTGCAGCATGATAGAGACAGATTCGGTATGATGGGCTCATTAAGAGTTCATTTTATTGGGGATCGCTATGTCGGCGCCAGAGAAAACTTCGCCAACCGCAAATAAAGCATTTATGCCGATCTTGGCCATCATGAGTCTGATATTAGGCTTGGCTTCATTTATGGGCTGGCAGTCTCTTACCTCAACAGAGTCCGGCAACGATTCATCCTCCCTTCAAACCTTGCTGCAAGAACAAGGGGCCTTTGCATTCCCACAACCCATTAATATCACCGACGTGCCTTTCATCAATGAAGAAGGCCAAACTGTGGGCAAAGCAGACAACATCGGCAAATGGTCCTTTCTATTTTTCGGCTATACCTTTTGTCCCGACGTTTGCCCAACTACCTTATCGGTCATGCAACAAATGTGGGTTAAGTTAAGCCCCGAAATGCAGGCACAGACTCAAGTGGTTTTAGTGAGTGTGGATACCGAACGCGATACTCCAGAGCAATTAAAAACCTACATGGATTACTTCGACCCCAGCTTCACGTCCTTCACCGGCAAGCCCGCGTCTTTACGCAGCTTTGCCGCCCAGCTCAATGCGGTATATGCCAAGGTAGAGCGTCAAAATGAAAAAGGTGAAGTCGACCCAGAGTTGGGCTACTTAATGGATCATAGCGCGAACATCGCCATACTCGACCCGAATGGTAATTATTATGGGTTTATCAAACCACCGTTTACGCCGAAGAAGATGTTGGCGTTGGTGACGGCGATCGAAAGTCGGTAGAACTTAAAGAGCTGCTATCAATACAAATGATTTGAAGACCTTTCAACCCCTTATAACCCCACCTCTTTTTGTCAGCATACAAAGCTGGGAAAGCGATGTAGAGCATATCGTTTTATTAGGGTTGGATAAAAAGACAAAGAAACTACGCTCAATGTGTATCAATAAACCGTTACCCAAATGTATTTATGATATTCAAATCGCCTAATTTTCTCTGCTGTATAGAATCCAGAGATCATTCGGTATACCTTCAATACCGGGATCTGCTTCAAGTAGCAGAACGCCATCTTTCACAACCTTAAGACGTAACTTATCCGAACTGAAATCTTCTTCTGAAGCGCAAAGATTATAAGTTTTAGCATTATCAGGTTGGCCAGGTACTTTAAATGTTCTAATAATCGTTTGGTAATCAGGGGCGAAATCTAGTGATAATACTAAGGTTGCTCCTCCAATTTCTGTAGAGTAGCGCTTACTGAGCTGTTCGTGATTCTGTTTAAAATCCTTAACATTAACAACATCCGTTCCTACCAGAACAAGATCTGTTGCAGTCAAACTTAATGCATCACCTGTACTGCAATCAATTTCTGCAGTGATTGCCTCTGCTATACACAGCGAAGACAGGTTCAATAAAAGAAACCCAAGAAATATCCATAACTTATTTAACGTCACAACCACAACTCCTTTGTCGGCTTCGTATAAGTTAGTTTGACTGGTAAAGAAATAATTAACAACTAACCCGGCTGAAACAACGCCAGCAGTTCATCACTAGTTAACGCCCCCCGCAAACGCTTAATCTTCCCTTGCAGCGGAAAGAAGTAACTTCTAGGCAGGTCGCCATACCAGCGTGGGTCAATGTCGTAACGAAGCTTCTCTTCATCGCTATTAGTAAAGCCCCAGTTATCTAACTCGGCTAAATTAAACTGCTGAAGTATCTTTTTCACCCGCAGCTGTTCTTCAACCACATCGGTATTAATTAGGGTTAACTGATAATCCGGGAACTGCTGATGAAGCTTTGATATTTTTTCTAATTCGGTGATGCAAGGAGGGCAATCAAACGACCACAGAACTACCAAGTGATCTTGTTGATTATTATCAACAACAATCTGTTCGAAGCTGCCAAGATCAAATGCTTTCAACTGAACAGGTGAATTAGCTTGCACAGCAGCGGCCATTAATAAGCAAAGGCTAACAAGCCAATAAGATAATCGCTTCATATATCACCTGCCGCAACAGTAGGAAGCTCTATGAAACGATAGCCTTCATCTTGGCTATGCCAGCTTAAATAAACAGACTTCGAATTCTTAACTAACAAAGGATGATCTGAAGAACCTGCGGTGGTGCTGATTACTTTATTCTGACTCCAGCTCTTTCCTGAGTCTTTTGAAGTCTTCATTAAGATATCGGTTTTCTTACCATCAAATTCTTTCCAAGCTAAGAACACAGTTTGATTCATCGCGTTCTGACTTAAGCTCAGAACATAAGGGTGCGCAGACTGTTTATCGGCTTGGCCAAAACCCATCGGCTTATAATCGTTTGAACTGTTGCCGTAAAACAGAACATGATCACCATCAGTGTCGTTAAACCAAGTCGAGTGAACAACATTATTACCATCAACATCCAACGCGGGGCCATGATGCGGGCACCCATTAATTTTCCACTGCTCGTTACTCAGGCGTATTTTTTCAGCAGGCTTCAAAGCAGAGCTGAAGGTGATTAAGCTGTGGTCGCGTATTTGATTGTTAGCATCATTGCCATAAATATCGCGCCAAGCAATCACAGGTAGATTGTTATTATCTAACGCCATGGCGATACGACAACACACACAGGAGTTATCCGACAAGTTCATGTTTTTGCTGAACGTCTTACCTTGGTCAGCGGAGTAGCT
>ENA-ORXI01000890-ORXI01000890.1-sediment-metagenome-genome-assembly--contig:-NODE-890-length-24337-cov-12.986480_pt1 | contig 24337 bp, 22 predicted proteins | sample MGYA00237861_ERZ511468 | MGnify/ENA primary metagenome ERZ511468 (study PRJEB26299, sample SAMN06266213) | sediment metagenome | isolation source: Hudson Canyon methane seep mesocosm | place...
TCACCGCCATTACGCCCAGCATTCCCCATGTTCTTTATCTTGGTTTCGTATAGGTGGGATAGCTCATGCTTTTCTTTTTGTGACCGAAAATGCAACTGGTCCATCAGCTCCAAAACATCACGTAAAGAATAACCACTTTGAAATTTGCTTTTAATCTCACCAAAGATTTCACCAATTTTATATTCTATGGTATCAGGGGATGAAGCGCGTTGTTTAAAGCCTTTTAGATAAGGAAATAACTCATTATCAACATATTCAATTAGGTCATCACCACTGAGTGCGGCATCATGGTCAAAACTGCCATCAGTGCGCTTAGGCGCAGCCCAGCGTGACCAGTGATGTTGTTCATCAATAATAAAGTAATAAGGTTTACCGACTAACTCCGCTTCAATCGCCCGTTCGCCTTCTAAATCATCCAGATATTTAAGAAATAGTATCCATGAAGTTTGTTCGGTGTAATCTAATTCGGTGGTACAGCCTGACTCTTTCCAGAGTACGTCATCTATATTCTTGAAGGTTTGTTCAAACACGAAAACTAATTCCTTATGATTGTGCTATTTCTACTTGCATGATAATCAGAGGTGGAGCCTTTTAAACGATACCTAAGATTTTATTGTCTGTATTTTGCCACATTAGCAAAACTTTAACTTAATCAAATTTTTAACTAGCTATTAAGGTAACAAGCAAAATAGTTCCCTTGCTCCAGCGTTCCGTGACGCAGGAGCGTCACAAGCTGCATTCCCACGCTGGAGCGAGGGAACGATCAAATCTTAAATAATACAATGGTTAGTTAGTATGCTCATTACATGATGATTCTTGCTTTAACGTCTAAGTTGTTATGATACTTAACTATTTCTTTTTATGCACAATTCCTGTGGATAACTCTGTGGATTAATAGTTATCAGTTAAGCTAAACCCACGTAGATATTGCAGTTTAGTTAAATTGTATAAAAAATACACACACCAGATATAACTCTTAATTTTCAATACCTTATGTTTGTCAATAGGCTAAAGACCTGTTTATAAAAATAATTTATTTGATTTATTGGGTACTCAAAAATCTTATGTGCATAAGCCATTGATTTTATCAATTACCAACTGAACTACTCAGGAATTATCGTGTCTATTGTTGCGGAGATAGTAAAAACATATAAGTCCGGTATTGATAGTCAGACTACTTTTTGCCTGTGTTTGCTAAACACTAATAATAGAGCATCGACTCTACGCGTCCATTTCAAAAGATTTGATTTAGCTATACCGGTTTTTTTATCTCTCAAGATAGCAACCCAATCACTTCTTATTGATAATGCTGTTTAGTATCCAGTTAACAAAATCCTCTACCTTTTTTCCTCGCTTGACAAAGGTTTAGCTTCTGCCCCCCCACAAAGCGACTCTTAAATATCGGCAACGTGTAGACAACTATGATTTCACAATAATGCTCTTAGATACGGGTTGTCGATATACAGAGGTTGCTAAATTGAGTTGGTTAGATGTTGATATGAAAAATCGAAAAATTAAGGTCTGGCGTGGTAAAACAAAAACCGAAACACATTTGATAATGACTGACCAGGTATACACAACCTTAACAAAAAGATTGAGTAACCCCAACAAACATAATCGATGGATTTTTACTGATGTGACTGGTGAAGATCATAGAAAATATTCATCGATACCAATAAGAAAAGCCATTAAATCAATAGATGGTTTAGAGAACTTTTCACTCCATGATCTACGACATTGTTGTGCATCTAAATTAGTAAATGCAGGAATGACAATCCCAGAAGTTGCAATTATTTTAGGACATCGAGATATATCTACAACGATGCAATACGCTCATATCAACACAGATACTATCACCCGAAAAGCCGCCGACATTTTGAATGGCGGTGGAAATGCGGCAATAATCCAAGATTTGGTAGAAGACGCATGAGGAAAATAACCCCATCAAATACCCACACAAAGATAATATTATCAACACCACCAGAATGCAACATATTGATTTAAATTATGTATTTAGGGTATCCATCAAATCAATCATAAACTCCATTTCATCATCCTCAACTTTTTCCCAGGTATTAAAGCCAAGACTATTCAACACGCCTAGCCCTTTTTCATCTGCATGCATATCAACCAACACTTGCTGAAACTGTTCTTTTTTATCCAGTAATTTAGGGCCAATCATCAGTGAATGATGGATAACGCTGATCTGGCTTCTCACCAGCACTCTTAGCTGTTTTTTTATCATGGAAGAAAGACCATCATAAGCTTCTGCCAAGAAAATACCTGCATCAGCCTCACCTTTTAATAAATGTTTTGCTACCAGCACATAAGTATCCGATAACACCGGAGTAATATTACTTGCATCTAAATCACCCGGTTCCAGCATGATCATGCCCATCATTTTTACATCAGGATCTTCAGTAAAGGCAAGCTTTATGCCTTCATTTAAATGCGCAATATCTTCAACTAAATTTTCTGCATTAACAGCAATAATTGCTTCGTCAGATTCTCCACTTGCTTTTGCTAGCGGTTGAAACCCCCTTTCACGGACCAACATAGCTGCATCAAATGGATTAGCATAAATCAAATCAATTTGATCTTTTTCTATGGCCTCTCTCTGGGTCTGAAAATCATTGTACATTTCCAAATGTATCGCGGTGTCCATCTGCCTTTGTATCCAGGTATTAAAGATATACCAGCCAGAGATATGATCAGGGGTGAAATCAGGACTAACAGTAAACATAAATGACATTTGAATCTCCGTATTAAAATAAAGTTGGATAAAGCTTTATACATTCTTCCACTTTGGTTCGAGAGGGCTTTCTACGCACGGAAGTATAGGCGACAAGTTTGCCATTCCTGATATTTGGAATAACGGTTGCTTTCACCCAATAATAACCCCCATCTTTACGCAGATTTTTTACAAAGCCTTGCCATTTTTCACCTCGCCCTACGGTATCCCATAAATCTTTAAATGCTGCAGGCGGCATATCAGGGTGCCTAAGAATTGAATGAGGTGCGCCTATCAACTCTTCCTCTGTAAACCCTGACATTTCAATAAACGACTGATTAACATGGGTAATAATACCCTCAGGCGTGGTTGTCGAAACTATTAGCTTGCCGTCAGGGTAAGGTATTTCAATCTCGGTATATAGAATTTTTCTGGAAATTGAATGATATAAATCAAGGATTACTTCTTTATAATCTCCAACAACATCTTCAGCTTTCATATCATGAATCATAAAAAACTCCTGTTAAAATGCATTAAAGCAATTCAATAATACTTTCAGCCGCTCTTTTAACGTCTAGAAAAATTAAGCCTAATTTTGCATTGGGTTTAGCCATCACCGTTAGTACCGCCTCATCACCTGCATAGGTCATTAATACATAGCCATTATCACCCTTTATAAGCACCTGTTCCAGACCACCTCGATTAAGTTCCTGAGCTGTTCTATCACCTAAAGACAGCATGGCTGCACTCATGGCCCCAACTCGGTCTTCATCTAAGCCAGCAGGCAAGACCGCTGCTATCATTAAACCATCAGTTGAGATAATTCCTGAAGCCTCAATATCAGCTGAGGTTCCATTTAACTCGTTTAAAACAGATGTAAGCATATCTGCTCTCATGTTAACTCCTTATATTAAATGTAAAGTTACTTGGCATAGCGATTACTTAATGCCCAAATAAGTGTGACGAAATCTGACTGATTAAAATGTGGAATACCTGAAATAGCAATAACAAAGCGGTTATCACCAATAAATATAGGCCAGAACCCAGTTTGACTATTTCCAAAGGCATCTACTATTGCCCATGCATGACTTGCTATTCCAAGGTTATTAACTAACAAACCAGACCTTCGTTGATGTACCGTTGCAATTTCAGCACTCAAAGCAGATAATTCTTCTGCAACTTCATGTGGAAAACCACTGCATGCCAGATAAAATCCCTGCTCATCAGCTAACAAAACCTTTTCAGTTTCAGAAATGTTTTTCAATAATTCTGGCAATATTTCTTCTAATGTAGCCTTAGGTGATTCTATGCTTTTTTCCACACCTTCAACCCAGCCTAAACTATAACAATGATGAAGCAACTCTAACGCCTTTCCCTCATCTTCTTGTTCCATTAAACTCATTAAGTTTTCACTATTTAAAACGGGCGTCTCGGTTTGTTTCAACAAGCGTTGAATAAACTTTCTCGACTTATCCTGTTCAGGTGAAGCAACGGCATAATATGCGCCAACTGGTGTTGGGTATAGGAATAAGCCATCAGCTAAATCATACTTACTCATTTTTTATTAATCCTCTAAACCTGGGTCAAGCGAAAAAAGCAATGCTTGAACCAATAAAGAAACATCATTTTTTACTCGTGCATCCACTGAAAAAACAGCGGGCTTTAAGTCCATGGCTTTTAATTGTTCGTGATAGTCGTTAATACTCGGTTTACTACTTAGGTCCATTTGGGTCACCCCAATTGCAACGCTGGTATCAGAAATAAAACCGCTGAATGAATCCAAAAAGAATTGCATATCCTGAAATGGATCAGCCCGGGTATTATCTAATAATAAAACCAGACCTATACCTCCAACAGTTAAAATGTCCCACATAAAATCAAAGCGTTCTTGACCTGGTGTTCCATAGAGATGAATTTTTTCACCATCATCCAGATTCATGATTCCATAATCCATTGCCACAGTCGTTGCAGCCTTTCGGCTTTTCGTCATATCACTAGCAGCCGCATCTGTTTTAACCGGGGCTACATCACTGATCGAATTGATTGCCGTTGTTTTACCCGCACCGACTGGACCAGTAAAAATAATTTTATATTGACTCATTTTTTAATTCCAATTTTTCTATCCACGTAAGCGACCAAGAATCCTACCCAACAGCCCTTTAGTTTTTGACGGTTTTACCTCATCAGCTGGTGATATTAATTCATCGGCTTGACGCTTTACCTGACTGAGCAGGCCCACTGCATTAGCTGCACTTATAAACACAAAAACATACTGCGGTTTTATCTTTAAAGCATTGGCAACACTCATTGCTGTTCTTGGCTGCATCACTAATAAAGCAGCAATACGCATCGCATGAGGGGTGACCAGTAAGCGAGTAAAATTTGGCCATTGCTTTAAAAACACGGGCTCGTTAATGTTGATTGTATTTGGGTAACGACCTTTTGAAGTCCATACAGCAAGCATCCAAAGAAAATGATCTGCTTCATAAAAACCTTCCATTTTTCTATTACAGTTTGATGAAACTGTATCGGCTGCAACCAGGTTCATTCCCGAAGAGGAATTATTTTTTATTTGTAATCCAGCAAATGCCCTTAATTGCTTTTCATTGGCATCCAACCAGATCTCTTGAGTGAGTGGAAAAAAAACCAGCGGTTTCCAGCCAGAATTTAGTTGTAATATGCGTCCCTTTTCTTTTGAAACCCTTAGCGCAGACTGTACAAAACCTAAAAAGAACTCTTTAGGATTAAAGGAAGCGTTTATCACTTGTTCTGGATCAGAAAAATCTACACCTTCAACATGTCCTATATAAGAAGAAAAGTGACCTTCAGTCAAATCCTTAGCCGTCCGATGCTTTGATGTCTTCTTTATTTCGTCCTTATCAATATTTTTAGTTGCAGGCTGTTGTTTTTCTGTCGCTATAGGATCCAATACTTTTTCTTGTTCAGATATCACTGCTGCTGATTGTTCTGAAAATGCTTTAGGTGGTTTAGCGGATTTCAAATTCAGTTGATTATTCGCAAGCTTAAGTGCTTTCGCTAAATCTTCTGTTTGAATAGGTTTTTTAACATATAAAGTTCCCTCTATAGAGAGTTTTTCCAGAGAAAGAAGGATAATAGGTCGTTCAGGCGTTTTCTGTTTTCGTTGTTCCAGTATATCTTTTGCCTTAATATAATCAGCGTCAATTAAATCAACTTCTGCTTCAAATTCATCAACAATAATTGCTTTACCTTTATAAGGCCCTTTAAGATACATAGCCATGGTTTTATGTGTTCGCTCATCCATGCCATAAAGAGCAAGCAATAAAGGTTTAGTTTTATTCTTTTTCATTATTTATCTCTACAAAATAATCAGCTAATTCCTGCCATTCAGCCGATAAACCCAGTTCTCTCTGTATAAAAATATCGCGTATTTTAGTAAAGGCCTGGTAATTTTTTGTTATCTTTAACAAGTCCAATAGTTCCTTTAATACATCCTGCCTCTCTGGGGTCTTTAATATTGCTTGCTCTAGTGTTTCAAGAGCCTCTTCTAGTTGACTAAACTCAATAAAATCGCGAGCCAACTTTAAAGCATCATACTGCTGTTTATTCTCATTTTTTGTGAACAACAACTCTCTAGTATCTATACTGCCGCTAGTACAGATAGAAAACTGATTGGCTGGCAATAGTGCACGATCTGCCTGCTGTATATAACCCTCTAATACATTGACTTGGCTTTTAGTCAAAACGGATCGTGTACCTTCAAGCATTCGCTTACTCAAGGCTGTTCCTTTACCATTTAGCACCCATAACAAATCAACTAGCGCTGCATACAGCTGTTCTTGCATACCTAAGCTATAAGTTAGAAAAATCCTCTGAATATGAGTAAATAACTTGTTAGGCTTTCTTAATACTTTAAAGGTGATTTGTTGATATAAAGACTCAGCAGTTTGTTCTTCTGTAAGCCATAAAACTTCTCTAACAAAAAAACTGTTATCTGAATAAGTGGGTGCTGCAAGCGGCTTTTTATCAGTAATGAACATTGAAAACCAAAATACCTTAAATTTATTATGTAAATATGTGATCTCAAGAATAGTATTTAATAGGCTTTTGTCTAGCTTCACAGCTAAAAAGTCTTAAAAACACTTTTTCTGAAAGTCCTGATTTAGTCTTAGAGCATGATAAATATAGATAAATTAATAAATATTCACCCAAAAACCATCTAAAATAAATAAACCTGCTGAACAAAAACCATAAAAAAAATGGCTTAAGCAAGAAAGTTTAGGCCGAACAGAAAGTGCATTAGAACAAATATTTATCCTTAAAACTGTTATATTGAACACATAAATGACTCTCAACAGATAAAATCAAATCAGTAAAAATTTAAAACTTAGTATATTAGAATACAGTTATATATGATAAACTTACCATACTTCGTGATCGATACTGTTCCAGACACATATTAGTCTCTCAAAACGCATAAAAACACATACCAATGGCTGATAATAAAATTTCGTCTCCTGAACTTAAACACACCGGCTTAGATAGATTGGTTGCCTATTCCTTAAAAGGTGGCCTGCCTATTTTGTTTTTTATACTCTCTTTTACCTTGGGTGCCATTGCACTGATCTACACCCCCAGAGAAGAAGAACCCCAAATTGTGGTTCCGATGGCTGATGTGATCATTTCTGCACCAGGACTATCATCCAAGCAGATTGAAAAACAAGTCACCTTACCTTTAGAAAAACTACTGTCCCAGATTACCGGTGTAGAGCATATTTATTCTCGCTCCAGTCCAGGTAAAGCAATTGTCACATTACGCTACTTTGTAGGTGAAGATAGAGAGGACTCACTATTAAATGCCTACAATAAATTACTTTCAAATCAGGACAACATTCCTGCCGCAGTCAGTAACTGGATTATTAAACCGATAGAGGTTGATGATGTCCCCATTGTCGTCCTAGGTTTATGGAGTAAGCAACCTGACAGATACAGTGATTTTGAATTAAGGCGCTTTGCTGATGAAATAACCACCTCTTTACAGCAAATTGAAGATACCAACCAGGTCAGCGTGGTGGGAGGAAGAGCGAGAAGTATCAATGTCTTGTTTAACCCGCAAAGTATGGCTGCCAGAAAAACCACTGCAACTGAGATAATTAGTGCTATTGCTGCTGCCAACCAATTACAGAATGCAGGGATTGTGTCTGCCAATAACCAATCTGTCATTGTTGAAGCTGGCGATATTCTTAGGTCTGTAAATCAATTAAAGTCATTAGTCATTAATGTAGTTGATGGTCTGCCTGTTTATCTACAGGATGTTGCCACCATCTCTGATGGACCCGCTGAGATTAATAACTATAGCTGGATAGAATTTGCACCTGGTCATGAGCAATCTGCACAACATGATAAACAATACCCTATGGTTACCCTGGCTATAGCCAAAAAAAGGGGATCAAATGCTGTCTGGCTGGCTGAAAATATTCACCAACATCTAGAGCAGTTAAAACAACAGCTATTACCTCCAGAAGTACAAATAGAAATTTTACGTGACTATGGTAAGACAGCTGATCAGAAGGTGTCTAACCTGACTTCAAGTCTGGCTTTTGCAATCTTTACCGTGGTCATTTTTATAGCTGTATTTTTAGGCTGGCGAGCTGCACTCGTTGTTGGGCTTGCTATCCCCATTTGTTATGGCCTGACATTGATGCTGGACATGGTTATGGGTTACACCATTAACCGAGTGACCTTATTTGCTTTGATTTTATCCTTAGGATTACTGGTTGATGATCCGATTACCGGTATTGATAATATTGAAAGGTTTATGCGTAAAGGCACAGGAAATGCCCAAGAACGTATAATTCAAGCGATGGCAGAAATTAGATCCGCCCTATTAATGTCGACTATCACTATTATTCTTGCCTTTGTACCACTTGCCTTTATTACTGGCATGATGGGGCCATATATGGCCCCAATGGCATTTAATGTACCTATTGCCGTTATTATCTCCACTTTAGTCGCTTTTATGGTAACGCCCTGGCTATCCAGCAAAGCCTTAAAACCAAGTAAAGAAGTAGATACCTCAGAAGGTTTACTGACATTTTATAGCAAGCTTATCGGTCCTTTTATCGCTTCGCGTAAAAAAGCCTGGATATTAATCATGGTGTTTATTTCTTTATTTGCCATCACTGCCAGTTTACCTGTTTTTAGAATGGTTCCTCTGAAGCTTTTGCCTTTTGATAATAAAGATGAAATGCAGATTTTGGTTGATTTACCAGAAGGCAGTACATTGGAGCAGACAGCCGCTATTTCTGAAAAAGCCGCTTTAATTGCTAAAACCTTACCTGAAGTAAAAGCCATTGCTACTTATGTGGGCACACCTTCCCCCATCGATTTTAACGGCCTGGTAAGACAATATTTTTACCGTCAAGCTCCCCACCTGGCGGATATACGTATAACGCTGGCCCCTAGACTAGAACGTGAACATAATTCACATGCTGTGTTGTTACGTTTACGTAAAATGCTGACGCCTCTTAATCAGAATGGCGCCTCAATTAAAGTGGTTGAAGTACCCCCAGGTCCTCCCGTGTTAAGCACAGTCGTTGCAGAAATTTACGGTGACCCGCTAACGGAATATCAACAACAAAGAGATACCGCAAAACTGGTTATGGATCGCTTACAACAAGAAGCTTTTGTGGTAGAGGTTGACTCGACAGTTGAAGCTGAGCAAGCTCTCTGGCGTTTTATCACAGATAAAGAGAAAGCCATGCTTTCTGGCATTACTACTCATGATATTGCTTTAAATCTGCGCTTAGCCAATGAGGGACATATTGCAGGCTATCTAAACATAGATAGAGAAGCCAATCCTTTGCCCATTACCTTACGCTTACCTAAACATACACGCACCAGTCAAAATGATCTTGAAGTACTGCCTTTAAAAGGCCGCTCAAACACACATTATCAACCTTTAATTTCTTTAGGTGAATTAGGTGATTTTGTTGAATTAACAGCTGATAAAGCGATTTATCATAAAGATTTAAAACCCGTCGTCTACGTGACTGCGGAACTTGAAGGCAGAACACCTGTGGAGGTGATCACCGACATTAAAGCTGATATGGCTAACACAAGTATTGCTAAACAGGATTGGCAAGACCGCAGTTTTTTCAACTCTGGAGCCGGTATTCCCTGGCAAGTTCCTGATAACATGACCATTAAATGGGATGGTGAAGGAGAATGGGATACCACTATTCGCGTATTTCGTGATATGGGGCTGGCCTTTGCTTTTGCGCTCATTGGTATTTATTTTGTGATGCGTCTACAAACTGGCTCAGCAACCTTATCACTGATTATTATGTCCTCTATTCCGATGACAGTGATAGGGATTATGCCTGGCTTCTGGCTGTTAAATCAGTTTGGAGAACGCTTTATAGGTAACAGTCCTGATCCCGTTTTATTTACCGCAACAGCGATGATTGGCATGATCGCATTGGCTGGTATCGTCATTAGAAATGCCCTTATTCTGATTGAATTTATTGAGCAGGCAAGAAAAAATGGTATGGCCTTAAATGATGCCTTGTTACAAGCAGGGGCTATTCGCATGCGTCCAGTTTTGTTAACGGCTGGAACAACCTTGCTCGGCAATCTGATTATCACCTTAGACCCCGTTTTCAGTGGCTTAGCTATTGCGATTATTTTTGGTATATTAGCCTCTACCCTGTTTACCTTATTAGTGATTCCAGTAGTTTATTACCTGGTTTATTCACCTGCAGAAGAAAAGATTTAGGACATACAAATGCACAATAAAATAAAAACTTTAGCGATGCCTGTATCAACCATTGCGGGCCTTTTACTTGCCATATTCTGGATGGCAGGCTCATTTGATACAAAAATTGAACCGGGTAAAATCAGCAACAACACTGTTTATAAGGGTAAAACCTTAACCCTTGCCAACACCATTACTCAATTAAATGAAGATGTACCCGCTACTGTTCGTTCCAAGCAAACCACACACGTAGCGGCTAGAATTCTTGCACCTATTAAGGCGATCCTTGTAAAGGCTGGGGATACTGTTAATAAAGGTGATTTATTGATTGAACTAGACAATAGAAATAATCGCTCAAATGTTGCTCAATCAAGAGAGAACATTAATTCTATTAGTGCTCAATTGACTCAGGCAAAATCACATTACACCCGAATTAAAAGCCTTTACAAAAAAGAAAGTGTTACTAAAGCCCAATTAGAGCAAGCCAGCGCTAACTACAATAGTCTGAGAGCACAATTAGCTCGTGCACAACAACAATTAACATCATCACAAACCACTTCAAGTTACAGCCAGATCAGAGCACTATTTACTGCAAGAGTGATAGATCGGTTTGCTGAACCTGGTGACCTAGCCTCTCCAGGAATGAAATTACTGACTTTATACGACCCACAATCACTGCGTATAGATGCCAATGTCCGTGAATCATTGGCTCTCACCCTCAATATTGGACAACAGCTAGAAACCCATATTCCAGCATTAAATAAAACCTTAATGGCAACTATTGAAGAAATTGTTCCAGCCGCTGACCCTGGTGCCCGTAGTTTTCTAATCAAAGCCAAAATTGAGCAATCAGGGAAATTATTACCGGGGTTATTTGCCAGAATACTCATTCCATCAGCTAAGCAACAACAACTACTTATCCCTACTTCCTATATAAAACAAATGGGGCAATTAGATGTGGTCTGGGTCTTAGAAAAAAACATCCCCGTTCGACGCTTTATTCGAGTAGGTCAACAATCAGCTGGCAATACGCTGGTTATTTCTGGTTTAGCGATTGGAGAACAGCTGGTTTCACCCGAGCAGCTTCATAGTAAATAAAGTTCATTTCTACTTCCCTGTTGACTTAAATGTTGGGTGGGAAGGTTACGTTCAAATGAACATAAACAATATAAAAAACTGCTAAACAAGAGAATAAGGACAACATTAATATGTTTAATTTATATAAAAAACCATTATTAATCTCTGCACTACTATTATTTAGTTCGGCAAACCTATCGGCAACAGAAAATAATACATATACTTTACAACAAGCCATAGATCATGCATTGCTTAATAACCCTAACTTGCAAATTATGCAAGATAGAATAGCGCAAGCAGAAGCTAACTTGGGCATTGCTCTATCCAGTTTTTATCCCAATATAAAAACCAGTTTATCCTATACCCATTCCAATAACCCTTCCCAGGCATTTGGTATGATTATCGCTCAGCGCAGACTAAATTTCACCCCGACAACCGACTTTAACAATCCAGGTGGTACAGATAATTATCGTCCTGAAGTCTCGGCACGTTTATCATTATTTAGAGGCGGACAGGATTATTTTCAAAGCAAAGCCGCTCAACTAGGTGTAGAAGCAGCCACATTAGAAAAATCAGCAACCCAAAATCAGTTAATACAAACTGTGAGCTCTACATTTTATGCCTATCTTGCTTCAGTAGAAGCAGATAAAGTCGCAATTCGTTCCATTGCAGCCGTTAACAAAGAATTAACTCAAAGCAGGAATCGATACGAAGCAGGATCAGTCTTAAAATCTGATCTGTTATCACTACAGGTTCAGTTAGCACAAGCACAAGACACAAAGATACAAACTGCAAATGCGATAGAATTAGCAAAAACCGGCTTAAAAAGCCTACTTGGTCTCACTGCTGATCAGGCGTTTGAAATCAATGCCTCCAAACAATGGAAAATGCCGCAAAGCAATCAAACATTTGATCAATTATTAACGCTTGCAATGGCCCAGCGCCCTGAAACACAAACAGCCAATAAACAGATAGAAATTGCCCAACAACAATTAAATGCCGCTCGAGGTGCTTATTTACCCAAAGCGGACGCTTATGTTTCTTATGGTTCAGATAGTAAAAATCTTGATTACAGCACTAACAGAGATAATGTCACAGCAGGAGTAATGGTCGAAATGGACATTTTCTCAGGCTTTCGAGACAGTAAAACCATCAAAAAAGCAGAATATCAATTAGCAATAGCTAAAAAATCCGCTAAACAAACACAATTAATAATTGAACATGCGGTTAAATCTGCACATTTAAAAGTACAGGAAGCCCTGGCCAGAATAAAAGTTACCTCAAGTTCGGTAATGGCTGCTGAAGAAGCCCAGCGCCTGGTCAACGAACAACGTAAAGCAGGCATGGTCACTGTCACACGTTATATAGAAGCTGAAGTCGCCAGAGATCAATCACATGCCAGAAATATAGCCGCGAGATTTGATGCCTTACGTGCAGAAGCCGAATTGAATAGAGCAATAGGTGCCTGGAAATAATACACAAAGCCAGGCATTTATTTCTCGTTTGTATTCGGTGGGAACACATACCGTGCTGTGACGCTAGGCAAGTATGTATTCCCACGCGGGAGCATCACTTTAAGTTAAGAGAAATACAGCGTGGGGCGCAGTGCTTTAGCCTGCTATTTTTAGCTATGAATGCAGGCTAAAGCACTGCGCCCCAACGGGCTAATCCCTTAACTTAATGGCAGTGACGCGGGAGCATGGGAACAAGATGAGCTAGTTTTTTGCTAAGCTCTGCTTTGTTAATAACCATGTAATACAATAAGTCAGGCAGTTCTGGTGAATACGAACTCCTTATTTAAAAAGACAGTGTTTGGTATAGTCGCTTGCTTCATTCATTGACCACTCACCTTTAGGTTTTTCTTTAAGCCCGGAACACCAGGCTTCACTACCAATTTCTGCTGAACAGCCTACTATTTGTGCTAGCAAAATAGATATAAAAATTATTTTCTTCATGATGGTCCCTATGGTTTTAGTTTGTTGTTTTTATGAGCTTTAATAATATCTCTAATATCATTTAACTCAAACCCATATTGTTTTTTTAAAGATCCAAGTTGCCGTTCTAGTGATATTGATACGGGTAATTTCAGCATGCTAATAATATAACTAGCAGGAACTCCCGTTGTCTGTTCCAGATCACCGAAGGTCATAGTACCTCGTACAGAAAAGCCCTCATATTTATGTTCAGAAAGGAATGAGTTTGATTTTTTAGTTAAATCTATTTCAACTGGAGCAAATATCGGTGAGACACCCAATGCCACAGCCGTTATCAGGCCAACGATACCTAGAGAAAATCGCAAACCTGAGCGCTCATTAGAATGCCCCTTAATAACATTTACAATCCAGCGCCAGTGCAATAACAAATGAACGGCCAGAATGGCAAAAAAGCCAACCGAAATCCAGAAATGAATACCGCCCCAATCATGCCTGTCTAAATTCCAGATTGTAGAATGGCGACCACTGCCGGGAGGCAGGATGTAGCGCATCAGAACACCTGTTGTTGTCAGCAAAACAAAGCCAACAAAAGCAATAATATCGATAATAAAATTAAGCTTAACTAGTTTCATATAGATACCCAAAAAACACAGTGATTTCACCGTTAAATGTTAAAGATGAATTAGCTCTTAAGGCCCTCTCCTGATGCAATGCTGTTGACGTAAGTCCTCAGGGCTGGGTCAGATGCAGGAGCAGCGAAGCGGTGTACCGAGAGGAGGAGTTAAATAATTCTCTGTTGCAAATTCTTAATTCTTTTTTCTGAACACAAAAAGAATAAGGAAAAAAGGATTTATTTTAAGCTTTCCTCTCCCCAACCTCCCCAGCAAGTGAGGGCTCAGAGCTGTAATAATAGCCCCTTGAGGCGTAACTAAATATCCTCCGCTTTGCCTGTAATAACTTAATTTGTCGTCCCCTCACCCTTTGATAGCGATAGATTCCCACCAGGCGTTTCTATTTACAAATAATAATGCTTATCCATCAAAAATTGGGAGCGGGTATTATTGAATCCTCGTTCCTAAACATAACAAACACAGTTGATCGTTTTACACTGGTCTAGTAGTATTTTCAAAATAACAAACAATCTTCATCAGTTAAAAATAACCTCACGCGCATTAACTTTAGAAGCTATATGATACAACGTAACTTCTTATTCGATAAGGATTGGACAAGCCAGAACAAATGCCTAATGATAGATACCCTAAAGATAGTCAAAACCGAGGAAAGAGCTAAGACCCCGAGCACTGTTTTTAATTATGGAATAAGGGGGGAGTAATCTGGAGTTTGCTTGATGTATTTATTTTTCTTATTGCCATGGGCTGGCTAATGGGTGATGCCCTAATGCTCTTTGAGGCAATGTGACTACCTTGACTGACCCCATACCACGTATTAGTTCCTCAAAACTCATGCAGGGTGAACAAGCATGTCGCCCACCCTACTCTACCTGTTTTTGTTTTTTATTTTGGTAGAATTGCTTTTGATGCCTCTGTAGCACGTGAAGCATCTTCTGAAGCGCTTATAGCAGCCAGTGCATTTTTAACAGCCACGTCATCTTTAGCTCTACGGTATTTTGCCGCTGCTACTTTATGGTATTTTGCAGCAACTTTATGATAATTAGCTGCATTTTCATGTAATGATGATCCTTGAAGGCGATGATGACCCGCTGGATCTCTACCTGCTGATGGTGCAATTTTGTGCATCCCTCCAGCACCTCCAGTTTCTGCTTGAGCAGTAGCAATTGTTAATAAAGCAGTTACTATTGTTGTTACTATTACAAAACTTCTTTTCATTATAATTACCTTGAAATAAATAAATTATTTAGAATCCTTTTTTACAAGTAGACTAAAATGTAGCAAATTGAACTAACATTAAAAGCCTGTCCACTGCTGTTTATCATGTTAATTATCACCAATTCACAACACTAAATATAGCATACTTAGCATATTTTACAGAATGTTTTCAATCCAATTGGTCAAAAAAAGCCAGAAACTTCATAAAAAATAAATATTCAGCTTTAAAATGATCGACAGAGGGCTGATCGGGGTCTGACATTCCAACATAATGAATATTCATATTTTCTCACTGCCCGACTGGCAGTCATATAATGAATTTTAAAATACTCCCTATTTCCGCCATAGTATATGCTCCTGATAAATAAGGAGCGTGCATGGAATAAGCTCCCGAAATTATAACGCTGGATTTTTGCTTCAGCTGGAATGATCTCATGAGGCGCATAGTTATTCTACGCAACGAATGAGATCATTCCAGCTGGAGTAAAAAGACCTGTTATAAATCGGGAAGTTGTTTCATGCACGTTCCTAAGCTTTGGCCCTATCTTTTTTGCTAGTATGAAAAAGTTTTAGCACGCCATTGCCCCCTCTCCACCCTCTGACCAAGTTTTGAATTGTATTGGAAATAAATATCATCCAAAATAAGGTGAACCACTGAGGGACTTTAAAGATTTAAAAGCCCCCCCACAGCCCACTCAGTACCGATAGGTGAGCCCCCCGCTCCTATCAGCAAGTTCCTCCACAGCGATGTTAAAAAGTTGCCGAGGCCTACACGAGTAATGATGACGTTTGAAGTGAGAAAGTCTTGATTGGCAGCTAATGCCCAATCTGAACCAACTGCTTTTGTGAATGTAAGATGCTGATTACCCACAAGCTTCAGCCTTTTTATACAACCCTTCAATGTCTGGATCAAGACATTCTTTACCGAGATGGAGTGTGAAGCTTGCATTACTGCTGCTCTAAAATATCTGAGACTCGTACCTAACCCTGTCTCTTTTTGTTTAAAACGTAGAGTCAGAAATTTTGTAGAGACGTAGCATGCTACGTCTCTACGTCTCTGGAAAACCTCAGTTGAATAATCAATTCTAGCTTATTAATGACATATCAACCCCGAAGTACATTGAGAAGCTATTTATGTCTTACTGTTGTTTTAAAATGGCTGAGACTCGTATGTAATCAGGATAAGTTATGGGATGAAAATCTAAGCCGCCAAAAGCTAAATACGCCTTAACTTAACATGGCTATTAACAAAGCACAGCTTAGTAAAAAACCAGCCCATCTTGTTCCCATGCTGCTGCGTCAATGCCATTAAGTTAAGAGAAATACAACATGGGGCGCAGTGCTTTAGCCTGCATTCATAGCTAAAAATAGCAGGCTAAAGCACTGCGCCCCAACGGACTAATCCCTTCACTTAATGACAGTGAACTCAGCAATACTATAAATTAGGCTGTCATTAGCAAAGCAATAAACACCAGCACACCTGCACTCATGGATAACAACACTGGTTTCCTGAATTTTGGCATTTGTATAGCCATTAAAAATCCCGTTATTAACAAAGCTAATAATGCAGTTGCAAACACCGCAGCATAAACTTTAAAGCCAATCCCTCCCTTCGCTTTATGTAACTGTACCAATCGTCGATAATTACTGGTATCTTTCACTTTTAATTGGGCTATCAATTGATCTGCGCCAGGTTCTAAAATCACATCCCGATTAGCGCCAGTCCATTCTAATAAGAAAGAGTTTCCGGCTGTTTTTATTTTAGCCTTGCCACTGGGTAAGGCAATGTCTTTTTGCGTCAGCTGTTGTATCACCAAAGCCTGCAGTTTTGCCTTATCTTTGGTCAATGGCTGTTTAAGTATTAATTGGTAATTATTTGTTTCATACCCGCCTTTCACACCCCATGTATATAAAGCACCCGTTAGAGGATACATAATGGCAACTGGAAGCATAAAAGCCGCCAGTAGCATGTGGACTTTCATTAATACGGCTCTATTCATTTGCTATCTCCTAATAAACAAGTAATGACTTTTTTAATGTCAGGCAAGGCCTGCTCAATATGTTCAAAACCATGTGATCCACCTTGATAGCTAAAGATAGTTGCACAGTTTTGATATTTCTTCAGCGTCAAATTAGAATCCAGTAATTCATCAGCCATGTCTAGTAAAATCGTGCGATTTATTGAACTGCTATCATTTTGTAATTCTGTTGCAAATGCACTGTATTGTTCACAATGTTGTTTCTGCCAATCATATGTCTGTTGGGTTTCAAAATTTTCATCACAAGCTATAAATTAAGGCCATAATCCAGAAGGTGAAATAGAAGGGTTAATCATGATCGCTTTAGATTGAGTTTTCATTGCATATATTCACTAGTGAACCCTCCCAATGACGACCCCATAAATAAAACCTGATAGCCTTGACTAGTTATTTTTTCAAACAAAGATGATAAATCACCTATAATTTGTGTAAAATTTCTATAATCTACATTGGGCGTACAAAACATAATTTGCTGTTGATCACAAAACCGATCTAATACAACTAATTGTTCCTTTGTAGTAAGCAATTTACCTGATAAATTCAAGTGAAGCAGAATTAAAGCCGTGTAAATAAATATTGGCTGTTTCATCAGTTAGCCATGTTAAATTGTTAAATACTTTATATCCCCCTAAAAACTCAGGAAACTTAGAGATAATGAAAGGACTAGTTATACCCTCAAAAGTAAAAACCATTGGTTTATCCCTTGCTGGCGCTATATTAATTTATACCATTGTAGGATTTTTTATTTTACCAGCAGTAATAGTAAATCAAGTCCCAAAATTAGTTCAAGAGCAGTTAAATAGAAGCGCAAGTGTTGAAGACGTTAAGTTTAACCCGTTTTCAATGGAATTAACCATTCAGGGATTTAAAATCAATAACCCTGATGAAACGGCCTTCGTCAGTTTTGAACAATTTTATACTAATGTTGCCGTTATACGCTCAATCTTTGATCTTTCCTTAACAATGAATCAGGTATTACTTAAATCGCCGAATGTTTCCATTATGCGAAACAAACAGGCTGATTTTAATTTCTCCGATTTATTATCATCTAAGGGCGATGAAAAGGAAAAGCCCGCTGAAAATACTGATACCTTTCCAGTGACTATTGCAAATATCGCTATTGTCACTGGAAAACTCAACTGGAAAGATGATTTTTACTCAGTATCTCAACAGGAAGAAATTTATCCTCTTAATTTAAGCATTGATAATTTTACGACCCTAATTAATAAACAATCAGATCTTGGTTTTTCACTTAAGTTTGCCTCAGGTGGTGAGTTCAACTGGAAAGGCCAGTTAGAATTATCGCCGTTTCAATCTTCTGGAAAAATCACCCTCAAGAAACTTAGTTTTCATAAAATCTGGCAACTTTTTTTACAAGATACTGTAAATTTCGAGGTTTTATCCGGTAGTGAAAATATTGAAGCTAATTATCAGCTAACTGAAACGCCTGAAGGTATGCAGCTTGTAATCAACAAAGCACTGGTCAATCTCTATGATTTAAAGTTATCTGAAAAAGGCACGACCGATTCATTAATAACCATTCCTGAGTTTAAAGTATCGGGTATTTCTGTTGATCTACTAAAAAAACAAGTAGAAATAACCGAAGTCTCAGCACAAAATGCTAATTTTATCGCCTGGCTGAATGCTGATGGCAGTATAAATTATCAATCGCTATTTGCCACCCAGTCTAAACAGACACAAGCTAGCCCTACAACACCAGCAAGCACAGAAGAAGCATCAGATCCCTGGACAGTTAATCTAGCGAAGCTGAATATAGCTAATTTTTCGCTGAATTTTACGGACAATACACTCGCTACGCCATCTAAAATAGCGCTAAGTTCGGTTAATCTAAGTTCCACAGAGTTAACAAACTCAGCCGGTGCGTCATTACCCTTTAAGCTAGCACTCAGATTAAATAAAACAGGTCAATTGAATGTTAATGGGGACGCCATATTAGAGCCACTTTCCAGCAACATTAATCTTGCAGTTAATGATATTGCGATTAAAGATTTCCAGCCTTATATCAGTAAATTTGCCCGCCTTGATATTATCTCTGGTTTATTTAATATTGATGCGAAAGTCGCTATCAAACAAGCACAGGAACAAGCCTTAGCAATCAATATCAATGCCGACAGCCAAATTAACGATTTTGTAACGCGAGACCAAATATCTAATAAAGACTTCTTAAACTGGAAAAAACTGAGTTTAAATAAAATAGATCTGGATATTGCTGCAAATGATTACAGTATTGATAGTATAAAAATTGACCAGCTTTACAGCCGGGTTTTGATCCGCAAAGACAAATCGATGAATGTTAATGATATTGCCGTTAACAAGACTAAAAACACAGAAAAACAGCCAGAAAAACAAGAGCCTGCAGAAGACAAAACTAATCCAGTTAAATTTAAAATCAATGATTTTATAATCGCCGATGGGGTCTCTGACTTTTCAGATCAGTCGCTGATTCTACCGTTTGCAGCGCATATTAATCAGTTAAATGGCTCTGTTAAAGGTATATCCTCAAATAAAAATGCCACCATTAAAGTGGCTTTAGATGGTCGGGTAGATAGCTTGGCCCCGGTCATCATAAAAGGTCAAATCACACCTGAATCTGGAAATTCCAACTTTAGCCTGGATTTCAACAGTATGCCGTTGCCTATCATGACGCCTTATATGGCTGAATTTGCCGGACGTAAAATTGAAAAAGGTAATATGTCTCTGGGCTTAAAATATAAAATTCATAATAATCAATTAACGGCTTCAAACAGCTTATTGCTCGATCAACTTATCTTAGGGGAAGAAGTAGAAAACCCGGGGGCTGTTTCATTACCTCTGGGGTTAGCAATTGCACTATTGCAGGATAGCGATGGAAAAATCGCATTAAATGTACCTGTTACTGGCGACCTGGACAACCCTGAATTCAGCGTTGGTAGTATTATTGTTGATGCCCTGGTTAATGTTATCAGTAAAATAGTGACCTCCCCTTTTAATGCTATTGGCTCGCTTATCGGAACCGATGAAGATATTAGCAAAATTAATTTTTCTGCCGGCTCTGTCATTCTGGATAAACAGCAACAAAGCAAACTTGACGGTCTGGTAACGGCACTATCGAAAAGACCGGCATTAAAACTGGAAATAAAAGGGGCAGCCTATTCAGAACAAGACTGGCCTCTTATGCAAGCAAGCGCTTTGGATAAATTAATTGTTCAATTACGTTCTGATGAATTAATGAAAGAAGGTGATAAAACACTGATTAGCTCTCATTTATCCCATTCTGATAAACACTATCAGCGCCTGTTATCCGAACTGTTTATTACAAAATTTCCCACCCTGGCAAAACGCTCAATATTTGGTACGCCAAAATTAATTGATGAAAGCATGGGCGAATTTTATTCGGTAGCAGCAACAAAGTTGGCTGCAACGATTCCACCTGAGACTGAATCATTACAAGAACTAGCCAGAGCAAGGTCACTTTCAATTGCAGAATATTTAGTTAAAAAAGACATTGAAATTAAACGCGTGTATTTAATGGATGTTGATGTTTCCTCTGTAAGCACTGATAAGCTAATTACTTCTAGTTTAAGCTTAACCATTGAATAGTTATTGCACCGTTTAATTTGTCTTTAAACGCTATCCTTTCCACTATGGGGTAGCGTATTCATCCTCTTCTAAAGCTTTCAAGCATGAAAAAAATACGCTATCAAGCAGCTATACAAGAACGGTTTATCCCTTTAATCCCGATACAGAACCTATCATCCTTGATAGTTTAAATACTTGTTCTCAATTAAATCGCTTTAAAACCAAGCTGGAAACTGTTTTAAATGATGCTAATTACGCAAAGATTTCTGAGCAAGATTTAAATGAAGCACTAAACAACTAACTTATGCATTGAGAGGATTACGAGCATGTCAGTTTCTAATAACAATAAATCAGCCCCATCCTATCAACGTAATGAACAGCCGGGCTTATTCGAAAAATTAGGGGTTAAATATTACCGTTATTTAGCCGATAAGTCTGGCACGGATACAATGCAAAATATCAGCATTGATGATTTACCCCCGGACATAACCCTACAAACACTGGCTAGCAATATTACTGCTTTTGCTGCAGTGATTGGCTTTGCAATCGGTGCCTTAACGACTTTTGTATCTATCTGGGTGGAATGGACTTATCAGGATAATATGGAAACCCTACCCTATTACCTACTGTATGGCAGTGTACTGCTTGTTATGCTAGTAATTGAAATGGCGGTATTATTCTGGTTAGGTCTTAAAACCGTCTACAGTCTGGCCTGCTTGACGGGGCATAACCAGGCCGCAAAAGGCTCCTGCCTACCAGGCGATGACGCTGTACCTAATATCCTGGCGCGGGCGGCGCTGGAAGTACCCGACCCCATCATTCATTATTTGGGCATAGACCCGCTAAAACACTTATCTAAATCCAAACTGTTTTTGGTGGCTTTTTTATATAAAGCAAAAGTCATACTCAGCGGCATGCTGGTGAAATTTGTATTAATTCGCCTTTTTGGCAAAGGTGAAGTGCGTAATGCCTTCAGCTGGATTGCTATTCCTATTACCGGTATCTGGGATGCCTTTACTTTATATAAAGTGGCCAGAGAAGCAAGACTCAGACTATTTGGCAATAAATTAGCCGCTTACATCGTCAATGATATGCTGACTGAAGAAATGGTTGAACAACTCTCACCAAAAGCCAGAGAAGGCTCAGTCAGAGCCGTGGCCACCATGATGGTGTTAGCGCAAAACTATCATCCAAATATGCTGGTATTATTAACCAGACTTTGCAGCAGCTTTCAAATTGAGGAACATGCCGAGTATGACAATTGGGATGATTTCTTACAACTTTTAGAGCAACTCCCAGATCATGAACGCTATTTTGTACTCGATTTACTCAGTATTTCAGCTGCTTTCGACGGTCATTTATCACAACTAGAACGCCATCACCTACCCGAAGCATTTAAAGAACATACCGACATTTATATGCAACGCGCAGAAAAGTTAAAGAATATGCTGTTAAATGGCCAGTTACATGCCGCTAAAGAATTATGTGTTTTAGACTTTGAGCCAGGTTGATCAAGCCGTCTGATATACTTCGCGCAGTTACAGATGCGGAATTTGTAGCGAGCTGATTTTTGTCGAGAGCAGGATGCTGAAACAGGCGCATAGCAAGCTACGTAACTATTGCGTGCTAAAGACGGACAAAAAGACCAGCAAGATTGGATGATTATTTTTTTCCATCTCCCTTAATTCTGGACTATTATTAAATCTAACAGCAAGGGCTTTCAGCCGTAACCAAACTATTGAATCCTCGCGCCTAAAAGGCCCTGAAAAATTTTAATCAACTGCTTTCGAGCGTAAAATGGAACAGACTAATGGCTGTATTAAAAGCAATTATGTTGATATTAAGCAGCAGCGCGTTTTTTTGGCGCAAGTTGTATGGCAACAAGGTATTATTCAGAGTATAGAACCGCTAGCAGAGGCAAGCCCTGAGTATAGTTATTTACTACCTGGCTTTGTCGATGCGCATATCCATATAGAAAGTTCAATGTTAACGCCTGTCGAATTCTCTAGGCTGGCTGTATTACATGGCACTGTTGCCACAGTTTCTGATCCACATGAGATTGCCAATGTATTAGGTCTTAAAGGTATACATTTCATGTATGAAAATGCCGCACAAACAGCTTTAAAAATATATTTTGGTGCGCCCTCCTGCGTACCTGCAACGCCTTTTGAAAGCTCAGGCGCCTGTTTAACAAGCAAACAAATAGAAACTTTATTTAAATCGGGAGAGACCCGGTATTTATCAGAGATGATGAACTATCCAGGGGTATTGGCTAAAGACCCTGAAGTGATGGCTAAACTGGCTCTCGCACAACGTTATGGTTTACCCATTGATGGTCATGCACCTAATGTACTAGGTGAACAAGCGAGCCTTTATGCTCAGGCTGGTATTAGCACCGACCATGAATGCAGTACTTTAGCAGAGGCTGAAGACAAGATTGCTGCGGGTATGAAGATTCTGATACGAGAAGGCTCGGCAGCTCGAAATTTTGAAGCATTACATGAACTGATTAGCCTTTATCCCGATAAAGTTATGCTTTGCAGTGATGATAAACACCCTGACGACCTACAACTAGGCCATATTAATCAGCTAGTTGCTCGCGCTATTGCCAAAGGCCACAATCTCTACCATGTACTGCAATGCGCCTGTATTAATCCAGTTAAACATTATGCATTAGAGGTTGGACAATTACAGCCTGGCGATACAATGGATGCAGTGGAAGTAACAGATTTAAAATCATTTATACCTGTACAGACCTGGATAAATGGCCTTTGTGTCGCTAAACAGGGGAAAAGTTTAATTAATGCCTGTGATACAGCTGAATACAATCGCTTTAATGCCAGAACTGTAAAGGACGATGATTTTTTAATTAAGGCTAGCAGCAAAAAAATTCGAGTTATAAAAGCCTTTGATGGCGAGCTGATAACTGAGGAATGGATAACGGATGCGAATATTAAAGATGGTTTTATTATCCCTGACACTAATCGAGATATTTTGTTATTAACCGTCGTTAACCGCTATCAACCCTCCCCTCCTTCCATTGCGTTTATCCATGGCTTTTCGTTAAAAGCAGGCGCTTTAGCTTCAACAGTTGCTCATGACTCGCAAAATATTATTGCCGTCGGAACGGATATCAATTCTTTGTGTCAGGCTATTAATTCAATTATCAAAAAACAAGGTGGCATTGTTGTGGTCGATGCTAATCAGCAGAGTCATTTATTAAGCCTCCCCATTGCAGGTCTTATGAGTAATGAAGACGCCGATAAAGTCGCTGAACAATACAAAGATTTAAATCATCGAGCCAAACAACTGGGATCTACATTAAGAGCTCCCTTTATGACTTTATCCTTTATGGCGCTATTAGTTATTCCAGAATTAAAATTAAGTGATAAAGG
>ENA-ORXI01000891-ORXI01000891.1-sediment-metagenome-genome-assembly--contig:-NODE-891-length-24336-cov-14.306319_pt1 | contig 24336 bp, 21 predicted proteins | sample MGYA00237861_ERZ511468 | MGnify/ENA primary metagenome ERZ511468 (study PRJEB26299, sample SAMN06266213) | sediment metagenome | isolation source: Hudson Canyon methane seep mesocosm | place...
TTGTCAGCAGCAGCTTTATGTGCGTGTGGGGCATCAGGCCAGTCAACAAAGAAAAATAGGCATAACCATAGGATAATAATGACAGTGAGTACACACCACCATACTTGTTGCCATGTTAGCCAGACCAGTAATAAAGCCGTCAGTGGTGGTAGAATGATTTCACCCGATGGCATTGCTAGCCCTACAATACCGAGAGCTCGACCACGGTTAACAATAAACTCTCGGCCTGCTAAAGTGCTACCCAGATGAGTCATTAAACCCTGACCGCATAATCGCACTAAACCCAGACCTAAAATACCTAGAGCCCACCATGGTGATAGGGTCAGAAATAATAGGCCGATTGTCAATATAATTAGTAGTGTTAGGGCATAACGTTTAGGGGATACCCAGTCTATTTTAGGCCCAAAATACATCACCAGAAAACCACCTGTGATGGTAATTGCTGAATAGATACTGCCAAATTCACCGGCGGATAAATTAAGCTGCTCACTGATAGGGGCTTGAAACAGACCAATAAAAAAACTCTGCCCCAGATTGCCAGTAAATACCGCCAGAAATGCTATAGCGAGTAAACCAGCATGATTTCTTATCATGCCTAAATAATTCTGTGGGGTGTTTGAATCCATATGGTTTTAATGCGCTCAGGCTTTACTTAACTCCGATGTTAGCATCGTTTGTGGTTGCTTTCACGACTCTACTTAACTGATGTAGGCAAAATACTTGACAAAGAACAGCATAAATTCTACTTTTGACTCTAGTTATTTTCAAGGTGATTATCGTATTCACAAGTAAGGAAAATAACGTCAGATTAATAGTGAAAATACGCTTCGAATAGAGGTGAAATTATAGATCCTCCTCATGAAGTGGAAAAATGGACCAAATATAAATTTGTAAACAGACGGACGGGTAATCTTTATGAGTCATGAACCTACTCAAACTGTACAGCTAATCATTGATGGCGAAACTGTCACTGCCAATAAAGATGAGTTGCTGATTGATGTTCTCTATCGGGAAGGGATTAAAACACCGTCACTGTGTTATAGCCCTGGACTCAGCTGTACGGGAGCGTGCCGAGCCTGTCTGGTAGAGGTGGAAGGGAGTAGTGTTTCCTTACCTGCTTGTGAAGTAAATGTCTCTGATAATATGCAAGTCAAAGCGCAATCGCCTATGCTGGAACAGGAACATCACGCTGTTCTATCTATGATGTTGGAGCATTATGTCGATACTGATTTTGATGCCAATAAAATCAATCATACAGAGTTTGATTATTGGTTACGGCGTTATGATCTGACACCACCAAGCTCAAAAGACAAAGAGCCACTGTTTCCAGTGGATGGTGATCCTCATCCTGCTATTCGAGTCGATTTAAATAAATGCATTCTATGTACTCGTTGTGTTCGTGCCTGCAATGAAGTTCAGGGTCGGTTTGTGTGGGGCTTTGCTGAACGATCAGATAAAACCCATATTACAGCTGGCATAGACGAAACTATGCTGGAAGCAGGTTGTGAGTCCTGTGGTACTTGTGTGGCCTATTGTCCTACCGGCGCTTTGTCTGATCGAAATAATACCCTGCCTGATGATGAGATAGATGCAAAAGTGATGACCACCTGTGCATACTGTGGTGTGGGCTGTAACTTCGATCTCAATATCAAAGATGGTCAGATAGATCATGTCAGCTCGAATCCACATGCAGCTGTAAATGGTATGCACTTGTGTGTGAAAGGTCGTTATGGCTTTGACTATGTCCATCATCCCGATCGTTTAACTCAGCCAATGGTAAGAGAATGGTTAATAAAGGGAACAGATCGGCCACAAGGTGATGACCGTGGCAAGTGGGTCGAGGTAAGCTGGGATCAGGCATTAGACATTGTGGCACAAAGATTCAGTCACATTATTGATGAATCCGGCCCGGACTCCTTGGCTATCTTTTCTTCTGCTAAATGCACTAATGAAGAAAATTATCTGATGCAAAAGTTTGCCCGCCAAGTCATCGGCACACATAATATTGATCACTGTGCGAGGCTGTGTCATTCATCTACTGTTGCCGGGCTGGCGGCATCTTACGGTTCCGGTGCCATGTCGAATACTATGGCCGATGTTGCTGAGCAGTCTCAGGCCTTGTTTGTGATTGGCTCCAATACCACCGAACAACACCCTGTTTTCGGTTCCATGTTACGTCAGGCAGTACATCAACGTGGAGCAAAATTGATTGTTGCCGATCCCCGAAAGATTGATCTCACCGAGTTTGCCACGTTGCACCTGCGTCACAAGCCCGGCACTGATATCGCCTTGGTGAATGGCATTATGCATTTGATCGTTGAAAATGGTTGGCAGGATGATGATTTTATCGACTCACGAACTGAAGGTTATGAAACGCTACGTGAATCTTTAAAAAAATACACACCGGAATATGTCAGTGATATTACCAGTGTCCCTATTGACGATATCATTGAGGCTGCAACTATCCTCGGTACAGCCAAACCGATGGCAGTGATTTGGTCGATGGGTATTACCCAACATACCACCGGTGTGCAGAATGTCTTTAGCCTTGCCAATTTACAAATGCTGACCGGTAATATGGGTATTGCTGGAGGCGGTGTTAACCCTCTACGCGGTCAGAATAATGTACAAGGTGCCTGTGATTTAGGTTGTTTGCCTAATGTCTTCCCCGGTTACCAGCAAGTAGCCAATGCAGATAGCCGTACTAAGTTTGCTGATGCTTGGGCACTTTCAAATCGTAGTGAATTATTTGGTGATAGTCCGGGACAAACGATTACAGAAATGGTGGATAATGCATTATCTGGAAAGATCCGAGCGTTTTATCTCTTGGCAGAAAACCCCATTATGTCCGATCCAGATGTGAATCATGTGCGTCAAGCTATGGCCAATGCTGAATTCACGGTATTACAGGAAATATTCCCTTCAGAAACAGCTGACTATGCTGACGTATTATTACCTGGTGTTACGTTTGCAGAAAAGGAAGGGACCTTTACCAACACCGAGCGACGTATTCAACTCATTCACGATGCTGTCACATCGCCGGGAGAATCGAGAACAGACTGGGCAATTACTGCCGAGCTGGCTCGACGTATTCTTGCTTATCGCCAACAAAAACCGCTTGGTGATTATGCCGGTTGGGATTATCAATCTGCTGCACAAGTGATGGATGAAATTGCAGAGTTAACACCACAGTATGCTGGTGTTTCCCACACGCGCTTACATAATGGCGAACAACTACATTGGCCAGTCAAGGACAAGCAACATCCGGGTACACCTATCCTGCATACGGAACAATTTACTCGTGGTAAAGGTTTATTCCATGTTGCCGAGCATTTGCCGGCAAAAGAACTACCGGATGAAGACTATCCTCTATGTTTAACTACGGGGAGAGTGTTATATCACTGGCATGGAGCTGAAATGACTCGGCGCTCTCAACCACTGATGGCACTATATCCGCAAACATTAGTAGAAATTTCCCAAGAAGATGCTACTCGACTGGGCATCGATGACTTGCAAACAATTCGTATCGTTTCTCGGCGTGGTGAAATGATTGGCTCAGCAGAAATAAGCGATCGCGTTCCTGCTGGACTGATCTTTGGCAATTTTCATTTCCCAGATGAAGCTAATGTCAATAATCTCACTATATCCGAACTGGATCCTGTTGCCAAAATACCTGAATATAAAGTCTGTGCCGTGAGAATCGAAACACAAGTTTGATCTAAATATGGGAGGGTACAGAATCTCTGACTTGAGGTAATTTGTATTCACTTGTTTTTTGGCATAGTATTTACTGACTAGATATTCTTAACTTTACTTTCTTTTAAGAGGGGAAAGATATGACGATAGAACAGTTACGTTCTTGTCTCACCTCACATCACTGGACCACATCTCGTTTGCGTCTAGTATTTCTTGGTCCATTACTTTTGGGCATTATAAGTGTCATCTTTGTATTGGGTATATTGCTTTTCCAATCTTCACAGCAGGAAATGCAAGAAGGCGTTATTCGTATCCGGGCATCTGCACAGGACTTTTACGAGGAAAGTATTCGCTACGATGTTAAGGCACTGCAAGCGATAATGCATACTCTAAAGACTGATAATCAGTTGAATGTGGGTCTTGCGAGAGGTGACAGGGTGGCATTATTAGAGCGTACTGGACCGTTATTTTCACAATTAAAAAACGATTTTTCAGTTACACATCTTTACTTTTCAGACCTAGACCGAGTCAATCTATTGCGCGTACATGCTCCATTGAGATATGGCGATACCATAGAACGAATCACCACCCTGCAGGCAGAACGTAGTGGCACTATTTCTTATGGTGTCGAATTGGGTGCTCTCGGAACCTTTACTTTACGTCTTGTGATGCCATGGTTTGATGAATCGCATAAGCTTATTGGCTATGTCGAACTAGGAATGGAAATTGATCAGGTACTGGAAAAACTCAGGGACTTCTTCGATGTGCAGACTGTTATGTTGATAAATAAGCAATATCTTGAACAGGGAAAATGGGAAGATGGTATGCGTACATTGGGACGCACACCTGATTGGGATCGGTTTTTGGATGTTGTAACAAGCACGCAATCAGTAAATACATTGCCTTTTCAGATTATTGAGCCGCTTATAAGTCATGGTATTAATGCTCAGAAACCAATATCAGAACTTATTTATCAAGATCGCTCCTATCGTATTACAGCTTTGCCTTTGTATGACGCTGGTGGGCGTAAAGTAGCACACCTAAAAATGCTGACAGACGTATCTGAAAAAGAACAAGTAGCCCACCATATTGTTTTTGTTAGTATTTTGGCTATGGCGATAGCAGGTGGAATACTCTTTACGTTATTTTATTGGCTTGTTGGTCGAATAGGTTATCGCATCGAATGTAGTGAAAAAGAACTTGAGAAGTTGGCACATTATGATGAGCTTACGGGGCTCTATAATCGACGGGTTTTTCAAGATTTTCTAGATGAAGAACTTTCCCGTACTAAACGTAATAACAACTCAGTTGCATTATTAATGTTGGATATCGACTATTTTAAATTGGTGAATGATAATTATGGACATCTTGCTGGTGATGCTGTTCTACGTGGCTTGAGTGAAAGGCTTGTTTCACAAGTACGGAATATTGACAGAGTATGTCGCTATGGTGGAGAAGAAATTGCGATCATCATGCCTGAAACTAATAAAGGGGCACTTGTCATGGCTGAGCGTTTGCGTGCTATTGTCGAAGATCAATCTTTTGATATTGGAGATGGCAAACAAATCAACGTCACTGTAAGTATTGGTGTTGCAACATTCCCTGTTGATGCTGACTCTTGTGATGCTCTAGTTGCAGCTGCAGATACAATGCTTTATGCGGCTAAAGAAGGTGGGCGTAATAAGGTTTGTATTTACGGTAAAGACACGCCTCCAATAACGAGCTAACGGTCGTAGAGTCATAGGGGGAGTTTTTCAGAAAGCCCAGAAAGTGGCAACGGGTTTCGCTAAAGAAACGGAGGTTGGTGTCGAACCGGAAACTAAGGGAGGTTGAGAAATAGCTTATCCCATACTTAGATAACGCTCGCCAGTGTCATGAATGATGGTGATGACCATTTTTCCTTCGCCCATTTCTGCTGCTACTTCTAATGCTGCAAAAACACTCGCACCAGAAGAGATACCTGCAAGTATGCCTTCTTCTTTTATTAAGCGCTCTCTCATGTTCATAGCCTGCTCAGTACTTACTTGCTTGACTTGGTCTACTAAATCAACATTAAGGTTATTGGGAATAAAGCCTGCTCCAATCCCTTGAATTTTGTGTGGACTGTGCTGTCCACCAGACAATATGGGAGATTCAGCAGGCTCTACAGCAACGGCTCTAAAAGCTGATTTTCTTTTCTTAATAACATCCGCCACACCTGATAATGTACCGCCTGTACCGACACCGCATACAAAAGCGTCAACCATGCCATTACTATCTGACCAAATCTCTTGAGCTGTAGTTTGACGGTGAATTTCTGGATTCACGGGGTTGTTAAATTGCTGAGGCATAAATGCCCCCTTAGTGACAGAAACTATTTTCTGGGCTTTATCTATGGATCCTGTTATTCCTTCAGAACCGGGCGTTAACACAACTTCAGCCCCGTAGAGTTTAAGCAATTTCTGTCTTTCCACAGACATGGTTTCTGGCATCGTTAAAATACAACGGTAACCTCGCGTTGCAGCCACCATTGCAAGAGCAATCCCAGTATTGCCTGATGTCGGCTCAACGATAGTTCCACCGGCCTTAAGAGCACCAGACTCTTCGGCAGCCAAAATCATTGCTAAGCCAATTCGATCTTTCACTGAACCACCAGGGTTTCTCGACTCAATTTTCACATACACATCGGCTGAGCCTTTTGGAACTAAACGCTGTAATTTTACTAAGTCAGTAGATCCAATTAGCTGTGTTATTTCATTAACTATAGTCATGCGAATTCCAAAATAGAAGGTAGGTACTGGTACTAGGTATCAGACTGTCCAATATACATCAACAAAAAAGTGAATAAGTGCAACTCATATCCAGTAGCGGCTTTCATAATTAGCTGTCTAGGGTGTTGGAAGCTAACTAGTACGGCCAGTCAGAGCCTGTTTAATCTTCAGTTTTATTATGCAGCAGATAAAATCCTAATACCGCTACGAGAGCTCCGATAAAATTGAATACGATATCGAGAACATTGTTGAAATATCCACCGACGCCGTTATCCGGAACAGTTAACACAGCAATAAACTCGATAATTTCATTTATAGCACTGACACCGAGTGATGACATAATTGCAATAAAGCCAACAAGCAGTTGACTATGTCTGTTACCAAAGTAGTTACGAAGCAAATGCAGAAATAGTAATGCCACCACGGCATAAAGGTAGCCGTGAACCAGTTGATCAAATTTAAGAATATAAAACTCTCCACCACCATCAAAAAATGGGAATATCTTCCAATCGTAGAGCACGCCATCTTGAGTTTGAATACTTCCACCCATCATATGCAGGAGACCCCAGAGTGATATTCCTCCTATGATAGAAACAGGAATTTTTGTCCTATCAAGAGTGCTATAGAGTAGTGTAAAAATGAGGATGATTAGACCGGCATATCCGATAAATTCAATATTAAAGTCACGAGTAAAATAGACAGCAAAAGCAGCTGTATATAGAGCTGTAAACCCAAGGACGGACTTTTCTGCATTAGAAAGATTCATAATGAAAGTATAGCAATTTTTGTTTTGAAAAAACTATCTGCCCCATCGCCGACTCAACAGCCAACAAAAAAAGCCCCAAAACGCAGAGCGAATCAGGGCTTTCATATATGTAAGATGCTAGTTAGGATTGGAATCGAGCCGACACACCCGTAGAAGCGAAGGGTTTTAAACTGAACATTTACAATATCATCTAGCTTAGGTGTAGAGATGTTGATTTATAGAAAAGACTATTCATCACCAAATATTTGCCACCATTTTTTCTTCTTTTCACCAGATTCAGTCTCTTGCTCAATTGTGTCATCATCTAGTCTGGCTTCTTTTGATTTTTGTTTTTCTTCCATTTTTTGACTCAGATCATCACCATCTTTGTCTTTGTCTTTGTCTTTGTCTTTGTCTTTGTCTTTGTCTTTGTCTTTGTCTTTGTCTTTGTCTTTGTCTTTGTTCGCCTTCACTTCTGTTGTGTAGCCTTCTATATTCTGAACTTTATCACTAGCATTAGATTTATTATGTTCTAAGCCCATGTCACTCATATGCTGTTCAGAAACACCACCTACACCGTGTCCTTTATTTTTACCACCTTTTTCAGCTAAAACGGATGCTGAACTTGAAAATAAAGCAATGCTGATGAGCGATATAATAGTACGCTTTTTCATAAGAACTTCTCCTTAAAATAAACAGTCGTAGTTTGCTACCTTAATAATAAACGATGTGCATAAATGTAACCAAGCATGATGATATGTTTTTCGATGGCTAGACTAGTATCGGCTTATTTTTTCCGGAGTTGTTTAATTTCTTCAATAGATAAGAATGATATTCTCGATTTTCTACGATCCTTTTGGCGACGGTCACCTACTCGGAGGGGGATTAAAGCCTGATCATTAAGCTTACGTAATTGTCTTATTTTTTCTATCGAGGCAAATACTAGTTTGCCTTTTCTTCGTTGCTTACAGCGTCTTGCTGATTGTCTGCGGGGGAAGGCTTCATACTCAATGTTATTTTCATCAAAGCTTATATCAAGCTTATGTGTCACTTTCAATTATTCTCAACTCCAGAATTTATAATATTTGGAAACGCAAACTATTTAGCTGGCCATAAGAATCGGCGGCGGGCTAATAGCGTTACTAAAATTTTAAGCAATAAAAAAGCCTCAACACCGTTAAGTGTCGAGGCTTTCATATATGGTACCTAGGGCCGGAATCGAACCGGCACGGCCGTGAAGCCGAGGGATTTTAAGTCCCTTGTGTCTACCAATTTCACCACCCAGGCATCCAGCTATTATAACCGAGGTTTTATTTCATTTCCAAAGTTTTTTATATTAATTTTGTGAAACTTGGTAATGAGACTCAATGGCTTGTCGAGTTAGGATGCCATAAGTACGCTCTATCATTGGGGCTGTTACCCGTGATATGTATAGGGCTTCAGCATTGTTTTTATTAAGAATATCTTGCGCTTCTTGTAAGCTGTCATGAAGAGATGCCCTCACTAAATTTTGTCGTGATGCGGGAATATTTAGAAGGTTAATTATTTCAATATTATCTTCGTTTACGGCTCGAGCTAGGTCTGCTGCGGGTAAAAGAGAGGTTGGGGTTTTACCTTGTTGGATAATAATCCATAGTGGATTTGTAGCGAGGGCATGTTTGGCGCCTTCACGGGAAATTTCTTCGGGAAGGGTGACAAAGTTGCGTTGCATGGCTTTCGATACACTAATTCGACGGAGTGTTTGTGAGATAGGATCATTACGATAATCTAATCCTCTCGTTCGAAGTAGGCTGAGGAAGATAGAGTCTTGTTTGAAAAGGTCGAAGACGATAATGCTGGAGAAAACAATAGCTAGCATGCCAGGCATAATAATATGGGGATTGGCTGTAAGCTCAAGCAGGGCCATAAGAGCGGCAAGGGGGGCTTTGAGAGTGGCGCCCATCATTGCACACATGCCAATCATGGCATAAAAGCCAATAGGTGATGAGAGATCAGGAACAAAATGGTTACCAATAATACCGAGTGCCGCACCTGCTGTTGCACCAATGATTAGTGTCGGGCCGATTAATCCACCGGGAATGCCTAAGCCAATACAGGCGGAAGATAAGATGAGCTTAAGAGCGAGCAGGACAAGTAGGCTTGAAATCGCCAGTTCGGTGAGGTGTGAGCTGTTGGTGATGTTATAACTCATGCCCATAACATCAGGCATGATAAGGCCACCTAAACCAACCAATATACCGGCTAATGTTGTTCGTTGCCAAAGAGGATAGTCAGCCAGAAATGTAGAGAAGAACTTAAGACTATGAATAAAGAATGTGGCTATAAAACCGACTAAAACACCTAGGAAGATAATGTATGGGATCTCCCATAAAGAATGCATTTCTGCAGCAACCGAACCAAAAAAAGGATCTTCACCAAAGGTGAGGCGGCTGACAACAGCGCCACTGACAGATGCCAATATAATGGGGATAAACGTGGCAATGTGATATTCCATCATGATCACTTCCATTGCAAAGATGACGCCTGCAATAGGGGTATTGAATGAGGCGGCAATGGCAGCGGCAGAGCCTGATGCGACAAGAACTCGCACGCCATTATTAGGAAGCTCTAGGCTAGAGCCAAGCAGACTACCACTTGCTGCACCAAGGTGAACACTCGGGCCTTCTCTGCCAACAGAATGACCACTGATTAGTGCTAGTGCAGCGCCAAAAAACTGTAGGATGGCATTACGCCAAGGTAGGCGACCCTCATGATAGGACAGGCGTTCAATGACATGAACAACACCAATACTTCTCTGCTCACTAGTAAGCTGGCCAAAGATAAGCCCTATTAGTAAACCACCTAGTACAGGTAGCCCTAATATCCATGACCAATGAAGACTTGAAAATCCTTCTATTTCTCCGGATGGAAAGAAGGCTATCTGAGTGCTCTCGATGGTTAAACGGAATAGGATAATCACGCCACCCGCGAATAGACCTGTCAACATCGCGAGAAAATAAAGTTTTAGTTGCGAATCACCAAGAATAAAATTTTGTCGGATTCGCTCAATCATGGGGGCGGTTTAAATGACCTTTGAAAAGTGTTTGGCTTCTTTTTGCTGCATATAAAAGTCAAACACCATACATATATTGCGAATAAGTAGATGACCTGCGGGTAGTACTTCAATCACGTTGTCATCATAACGAAGCAAGCCATCTTGAGAAAACTGCTCTAGTTTGGGTAGAACGTCGGCGAAATAGTCGTTAAATGTAATATTAAGCTCTTTTTCTATCGTCTTGATATCAAGAGAGAAGTGACAGATCAGTCGCGTTATAACAACACGACGTATTTTGTCATCATCATTGAGTGTAAAACCTCGAAAAACAGGTAATTCATCATTATTAAGGCTGTTGGCATAGTCTTCTAAGGTGCGTTGGTTTTGTGAGTATGAGTCGCCAACACTGCCGATAGAGGTGACGCCTAGCCCAATTAAGTCACATTCTGAATGGGTCGAGTAACCTTGGAAATTACGGTAGAGTTTGTTTTCACGCTGAGCAATGGCAAGATCATCATCAGGTTTGGCAAAGTGATCCATGCCAATATAAACATAGCCTGCAGCGGTTAATTGCTCGATAGAACGCTGTAATATCTCTAGTTTAACTTCTGGAAGAGGTAAGTCTTCACTCTTCATTTGGCGTTGAACTTTAAACAGTTCTGGCATATGAGCGTAGTTAAATACGGATAGGCGATCGGGTTCGACGGCAATAATTTTATCTAATGTTTCTGAAAAGCTATCAGGCGTTTGATGAGGCAAACCATAAATAAGATCTAGGCTGATGGAGCGGAAACCTGTGCTACGAGCTGCATCAATAACAGCGAAAGTTTCTTCTTCACTTTGGATTCGGTTTACGGCTTTTTGAACCGTCGGGTTAAAGTCTTGCACACCTAAACTTAGGCGATTGAAGCCAATTTCTCGTAAAACAGCAATCGTTTCAGGGTCGGCTTCACGAGGGTCAACCTCGATAGAATATTCACCAATAGTGTCATCAGCCAGATTAAAGTGCTGGCGAGTAACAGCCATCAATTCACGCATTTGATCATGGCTAATAAAAGTGGGTGTACCACCGCCCCAATGAAGCTGCTCTACTACACGGTTTTTGTCAAACAGGGCGCCTTGCATAGCAATCTCTTTGTGAAGATTAGCTAAATACGGTTCAGAGTGTTTGCGGTTTTTGGTAATGATTTTATTGCAGGCACAATAAAAACAAACGGTGTCACAAAATGGCAGGTGAAAATATAAAGATAAAGGCCCACCTCGTTGATTAGAAATGGCAACCTGTTCTTTATAACTATCAGGCCCAAATTTTTCGTTGAATTCAACCGCTGTTGGGTAGGATGTATAACGAGGCCCCGCTTTGTCGTAGCGTTTGATGAGGTCAAGGTCAAAAGTAACTGTTTGTTCCAAAGTCGTATATTCCTAAGCTAGTGGAAGTTTGATTTGGACATTATAGCCTTCCTTAGAAGCTGCCATCGATTGATTTTGAGATAAATTGATTTAGATCAAACAGTAAACCGGTGTTCATATTCAGGGAATTCACGTAAATGTTCATGATGTGATTGAATAATAGGTAAAACTTCTTCAGGAGTATCGACGATATAAAACAGGTCTAAATCTTCTTCTGAAATGCAGCCTAATTCAAGTACCTGATCTTTCAACCAATCAATCAAACCACTCCAATATTTTGTTCCGTATAAGATAACGGGAAAATGACGAATCTTTTGTGTTTGTATCAATGTGAGAGATTCAAAAAACTCATCTAAAGTGCCAAATCCGCCAGGGAAAACGACATAAGCCATCGAATATTTAACAAACATGAGCTTACGAACGAAGAAATATCTAAATGTAAGACTGATATCTTGGGCTGGGTTCGGTGTTTGTTCATGTGGTAGCTCGATATTTAGGCCTATGGATAAACCACCTTGCTGAAAAGCACCTTTGTTAGCTGCTTCCATAATGCTGGGGCCACCGCCACTAATAACTGAAAATTTGGCATGGGATAAATTTTGAGCAACAGTAATGGCATCTTGATAATAATCGGATGTTGTTGGTAGGCGGGCACTGCCAAAGATAGAGACAGCAGGACCAAGGTTGTTAAGGGTTTCTATTCCATCAATGAGTTCTGATTGAATACGAAATACGCGCCATGCTTCTGATGTTTTTAAATCTTCCACGTTATGCTCTTATCTATTTAGTAGTAATTACGAAGATAAAGAAAATGGACGTGTATTGCAAATAGCCATCATTATAGTTATCCATATCAGGGCTTTAATAAAAGATCATTATGGTGCATAAATTCAGTTATCGGGCTATCTGAGGTATCATGGCGGATTATATTGATTCTTTTGGTGCGTTTTTATGAAGGTTTTGGTCATTGGTGGAGGTGGTCGCGAACATGCTTTGGCGTGGAAGTTAATCCAATCACCGCGCTGTTCTCAGGTTTTTGTTGCTCCTGGTAATCCAGGCAGCATGAATGAGTCGGGTATTGAAAATGTTGAGATTGCTGCTGAAGATACAGATGCTTTAGTTGCTTTTGCCAAAGAGAATAATATTGGTCTAACTGTTGTTGGACCTGAAGTTCCTTTAGTTTTGGGTGTGGTTGATGCTTTTGAGAAAGCGGGTTTACGTTGTTTTGGCCCATCTCAAGCTGCTGCGCAGTTAGAAGCCTCTAAGAGTTTTACTAAAGACTTTTTAGCACGCCACCAAATTCCAACAGCTGATTATGACGTCTTTACTGAAGTCGCTCCTGCTGTTGAATATATTAAAAAGCAAGGTGCACCGATTGTTGTTAAAGCTGATGGTTTAGCCGCAGGTAAAGGCGTGATTGTTGCGATGACAGAGCAACAAGCGATAGATGCTGTTGAAGACATGTTGTCGGGAAATGCTTTCGGTGATGCAGGAAGTCGCGTCGTTATAGAAGAATTTATGACGGGTGAAGAAGCGAGCTTTATTGTGATGGTTGATGGTAAAAATATTTTGCCGTTAGCAACGTCTCAAGATCACAAAGCACGTGATAATGGTGATCAAGGCCCTAATACGGGTGGAATGGGTGCCTATTCTCCAGCTCCTGTTGTAACAAACGAAATCCATGATCGAATTATGGCTGAAGTCATTGTGCCAACTGTTGAAGGTATGGCATCTGATGGACGACCTTATACCGGTTTTTTATATGCGGGTTTAATGATCGATACAGAAGGTGCACCTCGTGTAGTCGAATATAACTGTCGCTTTGGTGATCCAGAAACGCAACCGATTATGATGCGCTTACAGTCTGACTTAATCGAGTTATGTGAAGCAGCACTGGATGGTAAGTTAGATACGGTTGATGCTAAATGGGACTCTCGTGCAGCTGTTGGTGTTGTCTTAGCTGCTGGTGGTTATCCTGATGCTTATCAAAAAGGTGATGTTATTACTGGCTTGGATAGTTGTGACAGTGCTGATACTAAAGTCTTCCATGCCGGAACATCGTTAAAAGGTGGTAAGGTAGTGACCTCAGGTGGCCGAGTTTTATGTGCGACTGCTTTAGGTGAAACCGTACGAGAAGCTCAAAATAAAGCCTATGAAACATTGAGTAATGTTGATTGGAATAATAAATATTACCGTACTGATATTGCCTATCGAGCGATTGCAAGAGAAGAAGCTAAATAATTTTAACACTAAGATTTAAGGAGTTAGGCTAATGTCTGTAGCCCATCCGATTATTGCTGTTACCGGTTCATCTGGTGCAGGAACATCAACCGTTAAGCATGCCTTTGAAGATATATTCCGCCGGGGTGGTATCAAGCCTGTTGTTGTAGAAGGTGATAGTTTTCATAAATATGATCGTATTGGAATGCGTGCAGCCGTGGCAGAAGCAGCTGAAAAAGGAGAAGTTCTTACTCATTTTGGGCCTGAAGGAAACTGTCTAGATGGTTTAGAGCGTTTATTTCAGAATTATTCTGAAACAGGCAAAGGTGAAAGACGGTTTTATATTCACAGTGAAGCAGAAGGTATTCCTTTTAATCAGCCTGCAGGAACATTTACACCTTGGGAAGAAATTGACGGCAATAGTGATTTATTGTTTTATGAAGGACTTCATGGCGGGATCGTGACAGATGACGTCAATATCGCGCAATTTACTGACTTAATGATTGGTGTTGTTCCAGTGATTAATCTGGAATGGATCCAAAAAATAAAACGTGATTGTGCCAATCGTGGTTATTCCTCTGAGGCCGTTGTTGATATTATTCTAAAGCGTATGCCTGATTATATTAATCACATCACACCGCAATTTTCTCGAACACACATTAACTTTCAACGTGTGCCATTGATTGATACCTCAAACCCATTTGTGATGCGTGAAATACCGACCCCAGATGAGAGTTTGGTGGTGATTCGATTTAAAGATCCTTCAATGGCTGACTTCCCTTACTATTTAAGTATGTTGAAAGATTCATTTATGTCTCGTCCGAATAACCTAGTTATTCCAGCTGTAAAAATGGGCTTGGCAATGGAAGTTATTTTGACACCATTTATCGAAGAAATGATGATTAAAAAGCGCCAACGTGGTTAATTTTGGCTCTATCTTCTTTTAAATGTAGAGATACCGCTTCGGCGGTATTTCTGTTTTAAATCCATGATATTTGGATCTAGAGTAGAAAATAATGAGTAATTGGCGAATCAGACAAGCGGTATCAACGTTGAATCATGGCGGTGTCATTGCCTATCCAACGGAAGCTGTTTATGGCTTAGGTTGTGACCCTTGGAATGTTCAAGCGGTAAAACGACTATTAGATATCAAACAGCGACCATGGCAGAAAGGTTTGATTATTATTGCTGCTGACTTTAATCAGTTACAAGATTTTATAGCGCCAGTCTCCCCTGAGATATTAAAGAGTCTGGAGTTAACATGGCCTGGTCCAGTCACATGGTTATTGCCAGTAAACACTAACCTTCCGCATTATTTGTCTGGGCTTCATGACACGATTGCAGTTAGAGTAACGGCTCATAAACAAACAGTTGAACTATGCCGAACTTTTGGTGGTGCAATAGTCTCAACAAGTGCAAACTTAGCTGGAGCTAAACCAGCAAAAACAATACGGCAGTTGCGTTGGAATATGAATAATATTAATGCAATTGTACCGGGCCAATGTTCGGGTTCAAGCCAACCAACAGAAATTAGAGATGCCCAAACAGGAGAGCGCGTACGATGAGTCAGCCTGATATTCAAGCTGTTCGATCCTATTTTATGGATCTGCAAGATAGAATCTGCCAACAAATAGAAATGACTGATGGTGGTGCTAAGTTTGTTGAAGATGAATGGCAGCGAGAAGGTTCTGGTGGTGGCGGTGGTCGTACTCGAGTTTTAACTGATGGTGCTGTCTTTGAGCAAGGCGGTGTAAATTTTTCTCAAGTAACAGGTGATAGTTTACCGCCTTCAGCAACGGCAAGCCGACCAGAGTTGGCAGGGCGTAGCTTTGAAGCACTAGGTGTTTCACTTGTGATTCATCCTCATAACCCTTATGTTCCAACATCACATGCCAATGTTCGTTTCTTTATTGCTGAAAAAGAAGGCGAGGAACCTATTTGGTGGTTTGGCGGTGGTTATGATCTCACGCCTTATTATGGCAATGAAGATGATGTCGTTGCTTGGCATCAAACAGCCAAGGAAGCTTGCGATCCATTTGGTGACAATGTCTATGCAGATTATAAAAAATGGTGTGATGAGTATTTCTTCTTAAAACATCGCAATGAACCACGAGGAGTAGGTGGTTTGTTTTTTGATGATTTAAATGAGGGTGGTTTCAAACACTGCTTTAATTTGATGAAAAGTGTTGGCGATAGCTATACTAAAGCCTATTTGCCGATTGTTAAACAACGAAAAGATATTGAATTTGGCGAGAGAGAGCGTGACTTCCAGCTTTATCGTCGCGGACGCTATGTTGAGTTCAATCTTGTGTATGATCGAGGTACCTTATTTGGGCTTCAATCTGGTGGTCGTACAGAATCTATATTAATGTCATTACCGCCATTAGTTAAATGGCAATATAATTGGCAACCAGAAGCGGGATCTGCTGAAGATACGCTATATCAACAATTTCTTAAACCACGTAATTGGCTAAATTTATAATGAAAGAAAAAAGATTAAAAGGTGCTATAAAGTACTGGAATGGCAGAAAAGGCTTTGGCTTTATTGCCCCTGATAATGAAGATTCACAAATCTTCGTTCACATCAAAGCTTTCACTGAACGCAAAGGCAAACCTGTCATTGGGCAAGAAGTAACTTACACCTTGTCCGCTGACGATCAAGGGCGTGCTCGTGCTGATAATGTGATGAATGCTGCAGATGATATTGCATCAGAAAGTTCATCAACAATGATGATTGTGGGCGTTATTGTTGTCGCAGCAGTCGCTGTTGCTGCTTATTTGTGGGCATAGTTTTAGCAAGTTATATTGCTTTAAGTATCATCACATTTATTTTCTACGCAGTAGATAAATCAGCGGCGAGAAAGAGTGCACAACGAATATCTGAAAGAACTTTGCACCTAGCTTCATTGCTAGGTGGTTGGCCTGGTGCAATCATTGCCCAGAAAACATTGAGACACAAAACAAAAAAGCAGCCTTTTCGCATAGTTTTCTGGATAACTACTATCGTTAATATCAGCGTTACTGTGTTATTGGTCTCACACCATTGCCGCTTTAGTGAGTGATTAAAACGAGACTTATTTAGTTTTCACTTGCCAAGGAAGCCAACTGATCTGCTTGATATTCATTAATCAGCGGATCAATAATTTGTTCAAGGTCGCCGCCCATAATTTCAGCTAACTTATATAAAGTTAGGTTGATTCGGTGATCGGACATTCGACCTTGAGGGTAGTTATAGGTGCGAATACGTTCACTTCGGTCACCACTGCCCACTTGTAATTTCCGTGTTTCAGCTTGTTCAGAGTCAATTTTGTCTTGTTGTTCTGACATGATTCGAGATTGTAATACTGACATCGCTTGTGCACGGTTCTTATGTTGAGAACGTTGTTCCTGACATTCCACAACAATACCTGTAGGTAAATGAGTAATTCGAATTGCCGAATCCGTTTTGTTGACGTGCTGACCACCGGCACCAGATGCGCGGAAAGTATCTACACGTAAATCTGCAGGGTTAATATCAATTTGATCCAGCTCATCTGCTTCGGGCATGATGGCGACAGTACAGGCTGATGTATGTACGCGACCTTGTGATTCTGTTTCCGGAACACGTTGAACACGATGACCGCCCGATTCAAACTTTAAGCGTGAATATGCACCATCACCGACAATACGCAAAATAACTTCTTTATAACCACCTGCTTCACTTTCTTGTAGGTTGATAATTTCAACACCCCAACGACGACCTTCAGCATAGCGGGTATACATTCTGTATAAATCGCCAGCAAATAGTGCTGCTTCATCGCCACCTGCACCCGCTCGGATCTCTAGGAATAAATTTCGTTGATCATTAGGATCTTTAGGAAGCAATAGTTTTTGTAGGGTTAGTTCTAGCTCCTGTTCAGATTTTTGTGCGTCTGCTAACTCTTCTTTAGCCATTTCACGCATTTCTTTATCTTCTTCTTTGAGCATGGATTTAGCATCCTCAATCGCGATAAGACTATTTTTATAACTAGTAAAATTAACGACGATAGGCTCTAACTGAGCATATTCCTGTGATAATTCACGAAACTTATTTTGGTCGGCCATCGTTTCTGGCTCTGATAAGAGGCCTGCGATTTCTTCATGGCGTTCGATTAATGTTTCTAATTTATTTTTTATAGAATCTTTCACGGTTTAAGTTACCCTTAATCCTTGATATTAAAGAGGCTACGAGCCGCTTCAATTAGGTTGTTATCTGTATTAAAGCCCGATTGACGTAATTGTCTACTTGGCTCATGTAGTAATTTTTTTGTTAATGTTCGAGCAAGATCATTAATAACTTGTTCAGCAGGGAGGCCTTGTTCAAGTTGTTTTAAAGATTTTTCTAGTAAGTGAACACTCTGCTCTTCTGCTCTTTCTCGTATGGCTTTTATTACTGGGACAGCATCTTGAGTCCGGAGCCAAGCGGCAAAATGCTCAACCTGACTATCAATAATTTCTTCCGCCTGAAGTGCTGCGTCTCGTCGTGATTGTAGATTTTCTTCAATAATATCTTGTAAGTCATCAACACAATAGAGGTAGACGTCTTCTAGTGTACCGACTTCTGCTTCGATATCACGAGGTACCGCAATATCAACCATGAATATAGGTTTACGTTTTCGCTGTTTGAGTGCACGTTCAACAGACCCTTTACCTAAAATAGGTAATTGACTTGCGGTGGAACTCATCACGATATCTGCTTCAGCTAAATGATTCGGAATTTCGCTTAGGCTGATGGCGTAACCATTGATTTGTTCTGCTAAAGAATGAGCTCGCTCAATGGTGCGGTTGGCAATAATAATACGTCCAACGCCGTTGTCATATAGGTGACGTGCCGCTAATTCAATGGTTTCACCAGCACCAATTAATAGGGCGGTTGAATCAGCAAGATTTGAGAAAATCTGTTTAGCTAGACTCACAGCGGCAAAAGCAACTGATACTGGACTGTTACCAATGGCCGTGTCTGTGCGAACTTGTTTAGCTACAGTAAAAGTATGTTGAAATAGGCGACCTAATGATTTTCCTACCGTTTTGGCATGTAGAGCTTGACTATAGGCTGTTTTAATTTGACCTAAAATTTGAGGTTCGCCGAGAACCATCGAATCTAAGCCGCAAGCTACGCGGAATAAGTGGCGAATCACGTCGTGATCTTGGTGAGAATAGATATACTCGCTCAAGGAGCCGGCTGTTTGATTGTGGAAATCATGTAACCAGTCACAGACTATATCATCATGACCGGTAGCAATATGGCAGTAAATCTCTGTACGATTACAGGTTGAGACAATAATAGATTCAATAACGCCAGAACACTGCTGTAGGGAAGCCAATGCAGTAGGAAGAACCTCAGCATTAAAGGCTAGCTGTTCCCGAATATGAACGGGTGCAGTATTGTGGTTTATGCCATAGGCGACAAGTTGCATAGTTATTGGTGATAAATCGTCGTTAAAATGCTGGTAGACTCTACAGCAATTATTAAATTATTATTGTCAGATTGTTCAGGAGAATGAGCTATTCTAACAAAATCAATCGCTCAGGTCGTTTTATTATGGATTTATCGTTTGTAGGATTGGGAAATATGGTCGGTTTAGCTCGCCAAAGTCTTGTCTTTGGTGCCATTATTTTTTTATCAGCCTGTGCCGCAACGGTTCCCATAGCAGAAGAAACTAGCGCTATTGAACCCGTTATTGAAACAGAGCTAGTGGTGGAAGAGCCAGCCGTTGTCGAACCTTTACCGCTGACATCTGAGTTGGTTTATTACATCTTAATGGCTGAAGTTGCGGGTCAGCGAGGTGAAATTGGTGTTGCTGCGGAGTTATATAATAAAGCGGCAAGTGCAGTTGATTCTCCTGCTGTAGCAAGCCGTTCAACTCAGATAGCCAATTTTACTCGAGATAAAGCGCGCATTAATCGTGCTTTAAAACGCTGGATTGAAGTTGATCCTACTGATGCTGATGTTCATATCATGCAAGCGCCTTTTAAAATGATGGAAGGTGATCTTGATGCTGTTATTGAATCAGTTAATACCGCGCTTAGTTTGTCTCCTGAAAAATCCCCACAGTTTTTAGCTAAAATTGCCGATAATTTAAGTGAGTTAGTGTCGCCCGAGCAAGCATTGTCTGTGATGCAGCAGTTAGAACTATATAAGCAACAAGATGCTGAAGCCTTATTTGTTTATGCGCGGTTGACTCAATTTTATAAGCAATATGATAAAGCTTTAACAGCGGTTGAGCTTGTATTAGAAAAACAGCCTGAGCGTGAAAGTGCACACATTTTAAAAGCTGAGGTTTTACAGCGACTAGGACAAGGAAAAGTTGCACTAGCTGTATTAAAACAGGCTGCAGTTAAAGAAGGTGCGAGTGATGAATTGCGATTTTCTTATGCAAAATTACTCGGTGAGAATAATAAAACAGATCAGGCTCGAGGTATTTTTGAACAGCTACATGCAGAGAAACCTAACAATGAAGAAATATTGTTTGCTTTAGGTCTGTTAGCTTTAGAAGAAAAAGATGGCAAACAGGCAAAAGTATATTTTAGCCAGCTGGTCACATTAGGTGATGGTGGCAAGCAAGCTTCTTACTTTATGGGCTTATCTGAAGAATTAAATAAAGATGTTGATGCGGCTTTGATTTGGTTCGCTTCTGTTCCTGCAGATAGCTCACGATTTCAATCGGCACAATCTCGCTACGTTAATTTGCTGGCAAATAAGGGCCAGCTAGATAAGGCAAGATTACATTTAAAACTATTGCGTAAGGAACATCCTGATCGTGAGGTTCAATATTATATTTTTGAAGCTGCCTTTTTAAGGGAGCAGGAGCAGTATCAGGCGGCATTTGATTTATATACTGAAGCATTAGTGGGCTTTCCAAATAACGTTGAATTGTTATACGGTCGTGCTATGACGGCAGAATCACTTCATCGCTTAAGTGTGCTGGAAGATGATTTACGACAGATTTTGAGCTTAAATCCAAATAATGATGTTGTGCTTAATGCACTGGGTTATACATTGACCGATCGAACTGATCGCCATCAAGAAGCATTAGAACTCATTGAAAAAGCCATAAGCATTAAACCAGATGATCCTTTCTATCTCGATAGCTTAGGCTGGGTTTATTATCGTTTAGGTAACTTAGATGCAGCAGTGCGATATTTAAAACAAGCCGTTGAAATTCAGGCTGATGTTGAATTTATCGCCCACCTAGGTGAAGTATTATGGCTGCAAGGTAGACATGCAGAAGCCAAAAAAGTTTGGCAACAAGGTTTACAGCAAACTCAGGATAACGACTTATTAAATGAAACGATGCAACGCTTTGGTGAATAATATGTTGCGAGGTGTTTTTCTTCTAAGTTTACTACTTTTATCTGCAACAGCTTGTGTACCCATTTTGCAAACAAAGCCGGATATCAGCCCTGAATCATTATTTGCCACACGATCTAAAGAGTTAGTTCAGCTTGACCGTTGGAAAATAAAAGGTAGGACAATGATTACTCAGGGCTCAGAAGCCTGGAGTGTAGGATTACGCTGGCAAGAAGATCGTGGTGCTTATCAAATAAAATTAGAAGGCCCCTTTGCTCAAGGTGGTGTCACTCTGGATGGTGATGAAGAGCAAGTAGTGCTGACCATGACTACAGGTGAAAAAATCGCATCAACGAATCCTGAAGAATTAATCTTAGAGGTCGTGGGTTGGAACCTTCCCGTGAGCGCTTTACGAGATTGGGTACGAGGATTGCCTTATGAACAACAGGCGATAGAGTCGATAACTTATGATGATGAAGGCCGGATCACACACTTGGTGCAGCAAGGTTGGGATATTGAGTTTTTGCGTTATATGCCATTTGATAGCTATTCGATGCCAGCAAAGATATTTATTAAACATCCTGATCTAAGTGTCAGGTTAGTGATCAGTAGTTGGAATAATGTTAAATGACTTCATGGCTGTCTCCTGCAAAAATTAACCTGTTTTTACATATTACTAGCCAACGTGAAGATGGCTATCATAATTTGCAAACAGCATTTCAATTTTTAGATTACTCCGATACATTACAATTTGAAGTAACCGAAAATAGTGATATTGAATTACTGACACCGATCAAAGGTGTCGATAATGATGATAATTTGATTGTTCGTGCCGCAAAATTACTGCAACAGCACGCTAATGTTGAGCGCGGTGTTCAGATTAAATTAGATAAACGCCTGCCAATGGGTGGTGGTTTAGGTGGCGGAAGTTCGAATGCCGCCACAACTTTAGTCGCGTTAAATCAACTTTGGAACTGCCAGTTATCAAATGATGAATTAGCGAAGCTAGGCTTGTCACTTGGCGCAGATGTTCCCATCTTTATTCATGGTTATGCCGCATGGGCTGAAGGTGTAGGCGAAAAGTTAACAGAGATTAAGCCTGATGAACCATGGTATGTCGTTATTGTTCCTGAATGTCATATTTCTACAGCAGAAATATTTTCATCTTCGCAATTGACACGAGACTGCAAATCTATGACAATGGCCGGCTTCCTTTCGGGGGAAGGCAGAAATGTCTGTGAAGATGTAGTGATAAAACACTATCGTCCTGTTGCTGAGGCGCTAGATTGGTTGGCTCAATATGCTAAATCTAGAATGACCGGAACAGGTGCTTGCGTATTTGCTGGTTTTGATAATCAGGATAAAGCGCTACAAGTATTAGGTAGTTTGCCAGATGATTGGCAAGGATTTGTTGCTAAAGGCTGTAATAAGTCACCTCTTTACAAATAATTGACTTCTTTAGTCAGAAAAAAGAAGCCAAGACAGACTGCAAAATGTTAAAATAAGTTTATCTGTTGGGGTATCGCCAAGCGGTAAGGCACAAGGTTTTGATCCTTGCATTCCCAGGTTCGAATCCTGGTACCCCAGCCACTTTTTTGTTTTGCTATAGACTTTTTGGCTTTTACCTTGAAAAAAAACAGACTCTTACAGTTACAAGAACGCACTGCTGATACCGGTATGATGGTGTTTTCAGGCAATTCTAATCGCCCTTTAGCGAAGAATATTGCTAACTTCCTCAGTGTTCCCCTTGGTAAAGCAACCGTAGAAAAATTCAGCGATGGCGAGATCATGGTTGAAGTTTTAGACAATGTCCGCGGTAAAGATGTCTTTATTGTGCAGCCTACATCAATGCCTGCCAATGATAATCTGATGGAATTGATGGTGATGACGGATGCTATTCGTCGTGCTTCAGCAAGGCGAATTACCTTAGTTGTTCCGTATTTTGGTTATTCACGCCAAGATCGCCGCCCTCGCTCAGCTCGTGTTGCGATTACTGCAAAAGTAGTGGCGAATATGTTGACGGGTGTGGGTGCAGATAGGATCTTAACGGTTGATTTGCATGCTGATCAAATTCAAGGTTTCTTTGATTGTCCTGTTGATAATGTCTATGCCTCACCTGTTTTATTAGGTGATGTGTGGAAGCATAAATATAAAGATTTAGTCGTTGTTTCACCTGATATCGGTGGTGTTGTTCGCGCTCGAGCATTGGCAAAACACCTTGATGTTGAATTAGCGATCATTGATAAACGCCGTCCGAAAGCAAATGTTGCCAAGGTAATGAATATCATTGGTGATGTTGAAGGTCGAGTCTGTATCTTGATTGATGATATGGTCGATACTGCAGGTACATTATGTGCCGCTGCTGCTGCCTTGAAAGAGCGAGGTGCAACGCGTGTTGTTGCTTATTGTACGCATGCTGTTTTGTCTGGCCCAGCTGTTGATAATATTAAAAACTCAGTCTTAGATGAATTGGTTGTAACGGATACGATTCCTTTACAAAAAAATGCACAAGAGTGTGACAAAATTCGCCCATTAAGCATTGCAGAAATGCTAGCTGAGGCGATGTATAGAATTAGTAATGAGGAGTCAGTTAGCTCCTTATATATGGATTAATACATTTTAAAGTAATGCTTTAAATGTATTGTTAGTCGGAGTACTCATTGAGAGTGAACCGCATGCTCACCCTGGTCGCAAGGGGGGCAAATCGCCGCCGTTAGGCGGCATTTTTAATGGGCAAAATAATATTGCTCATGATTTTGGAGAAAAAGATGGAAAATTTATTTGAAGTTCAAGCTGAACTACGTACTGACACAGGGAAGGGTGCGAGCCGCCGCCTACGTCATGCAGGTCAAGTTCCAGCGATTATTTATGGTGCAGATGAAACACCTATTTCATTGACTTTAGACCACAACAAGTTCCTTCGTCACTTAGAAGAAGATGCGTTTTACGCTCATATCTTGACGATTGAAGTTGATGGTAAAAAGCACCAAGCAGTATTAAAAGATCTACAACGTCACCCTGCTAGTGACATGAGAATCATGCATGCTGATTTCTTACGTGTTAGTGCGAAACATGCAATGACAATGACAGTACAACTTCACTTTATTGGTGATGATGTTGCTCCTGGTGTTAAAGATGGCGGTAAAGTAAATCACTTAATGTCTGATGTTGA
>ENA-ORXI01000893-ORXI01000893.1-sediment-metagenome-genome-assembly--contig:-NODE-893-length-24276-cov-5.276210_pt1 | contig 24276 bp, 21 predicted proteins | sample MGYA00237861_ERZ511468 | MGnify/ENA primary metagenome ERZ511468 (study PRJEB26299, sample SAMN06266213) | sediment metagenome | isolation source: Hudson Canyon methane seep mesocosm | place: USA:Hudson...
CGTTCAACTTCAGAAACTAAACCACGATGAGCATGACATTCAACATCCCAATCAGAACCATCAGTGCCTCGAATATCAAATTCGTAAAAATGACCACCTTGTTCATTTTTCATTTCGACTTTGACAATTTCACCTGGACGTTCTTCTAAAGCCGCTTTCATGCAAGCTTCAAATTTATGAGGGCTTTCAGCCGAAAATGCGTTGCTACTTACCGCTAATATAGTCACGGCTAAAACTGATTTAATGTTCATTTTTTATCCTTAAAATTAAAAATGGAATAACTTTATTATTCTAACCTCAAAAATAAAGCCGGATAACACTAGGTTACCCGGCTTTGATTCAGATCAATATATTTATAACTACTTACATTGAAATTTTAAATCCAATCCAACCTGCTCGTGGTGCACCCGCACCTACAAAACGAGGGTCCTCTAAATCATCTAAACCTGGTGCTTCATCGGGCTCGCCATAAAGACCAAAGGTTTCATAATCGGTATCAAACACATTATCAACCTTAGCAAAAAATTCAATGTTTTTAGTCACATTGAATCGGCCACGAAGATTAACAACTGTATACCCAGAAATTTTGGCATTATTATTTGCTTCATCACCACGGTAATATTGGCTCGAGTGATAAGAAGCATCAAAACCTAAAGAAAATGCTTGTGTAAATGCATAATCAGCACCGATTTTGACATTATGTTCAGGAATACCCGGCATATTATCACCACTGGTTACGGTCGTTTCTGAACCTGCAGGATTATTTTCGTTATACACATCAAAGCTTGATTCAAAAGTGGCATCAACAAATGAATAGTTAGCAAACCAATTCATTTTTTCTTCATGTGCCAAGCCCATTAAGCCAACTTCTACACCTTTACGTTTTGTTCGACCCACATTATCAAAGTAACCATTATTTAGATTACCAGCAACGCCTTCTTCTACCGGTATAAAGAGAATGTCGTCATGATTAGTACTATGGAATACACTCACTACCCAATCAATATCATTGTTTGTGCCTCTAAACCCACCTTCCCACGTTTTTGCAACTACTTGATCTAAAGGAGGATCACTCAAGAATGAGTTAGGCAATGCACAGGGATGAGCTTGATTCGAACAGGCCAATTCTGAAGGTGTCGGCGCTCGTGATGATTCGCCATAGCTACTATAAACACTTAACGTATCATTCAAAGCATAAGTTAAACCCGCTGCAGGATTAATACGGCGGTATGTGTGCGTGCTGCCCGATTCATTCAGGTTAGTTTCACCATTTTCACTTGTACCTGAAATATCAATATGTGTCAGGTTATAACGAGCAGATAAAGTCAAAGATAATTGATCCGTTACAGATAATGTATCAGTAAAATATACCCCTAGAGTATCAGTATCGATATCAGCATCGACTACAGAATCTGCAAGCGTTCGTCCTGTACCGCTTGTGCCACGATCAGCATTAAATGTAGCAAGCTCACTTGCTGCACTATATTCCATATCTGCTTCATCATAGCTAAGACCAACAATCAGTTGATTATCACGATCAAACATATCGTTTAAAAATGTGGTTTGAAAGCTAAGTCCATAACTATCTTGTTTAGTTTCACCTGTATTATTTAACGCTAAGTTATCATCATCTGGATCGCCGATTTCAGACTCATTGATATTGTTGCCATCGCTGTCTTCCAACTTCTCGGTATCATCTTCTTCAACCAAGTCACCATCGCCATCAAACTCTAGCTCAGCACCATCACCGTTAAATGTATCTCTGTCATTATTTCGATAATAAGTGTTTGCAGACATTAATATAGTGTCTGATAACCAATGTGAACCGTTTAAGGTAAACATTCTTAATTCATTTTGAGTATTATCTGGGTAGGTAAATACCGCTTCATCATCTTGTTTGTATAGCTCAATTGGAGAAGCACCATTACCATTAAGATCACTATCAACATGGGTCAAGCCTAAGTCCAAGGTTGTGTTATCACTACGGTAACTTAAGTTCGCAAATAGCTGATCAATATCAGATTCTGATTCATCACGCCAACCATCCTCCTCTGTATGAGCGCCAGTAACAAAATAACCAAACTTACCATCGTTACCACCACTTTCGATAGTGGCTGACTGACGACTAAATGAACCAGCATAAGCTTCAAGGCTATGACCTTCATGTGTGAAACCATTTTTAGTTTGAATAGAAAGTGCACCACCCAATGTATTCAAACCAAATACCGGATTAGAACCAGGCATTAAGTTCATGCTGGCAATCGCAGATTCAGGAATTAATTCAAAGTTAACCGTATCACCAAAAGGTTCATTAATACGCACACCATCTTGATAAACTGATAATCCTTGAGCAACACCTACTAATGGTGATGCCGTATAACCACGAAATTGCAGATCAGGTTGGAATGGATTGTTTTGAGCTGAATTTAGACTGACGCTACCAAAGGTTTTGTTTAAGAAGTCAGTAATATCCAAACTTTGACTTTTTGAAATTTCTTCTGCAGTCGCAGATTGCACATTACTAGGAATTTGATCGGCGGGAAGGCCAACACCATGTAATGGTGTAGTACCGATAACTTCAATATCACTTAGTTCAACATTATCTTGTTCTTCAGCTAATGCAGCTGTTGAAGCCATTGCTGAAAGTAACAGCAACGGCAATACTTTTCGTTTATGGGGGAATAACATATTTTCTCTCTTCTACTTTTATTGTTTTATCTAGCAATTACATTTTTGACTGCAAAATAGTACCAGTTCATATAACAAAATGGATTAGGAAAAATTCCTATTCTCCACACTCACTTTTATTTCATTGAACAATCAACAAAAAACTGGGAATATATCCATTAATCAAGTGATATTTCTATAGGCGAATCAAGCTCTAAGGTGGTTTGCCCATCCCAAGCGGAGTTTAAGTATGAACACAGTCAAACAGTTTAATCGTGCTTTAGATGATGGATTGTCGAAAGCCATTTTTGACCATATGCGAAATTTTTTGATGTGTGCATTTTTGCTTGCTATCGGCACCGCTGAATTTCGTTACCATAAATACCCGTTATTTGACTTCATTCCAGAGTATTTTTCTGGTCTGGGTATTATTGCTATTTCATTTATGCTTATTGGTCTTAACCTTTATGACGGCATTCGAAAGATTTCTAAATCTAAATACCATTTCATTTTAACGGTTGTGCTCGTTACAATTTATTTATCAATGTCAGTTCGGGTAATAGAGCTCACCTGGAGTTTTCGAAGCACGATATAAGCAAGTTATATTGGCTAGGAATTAAACCAAGCTAAACTATTATGCAACCTGACCACTTCACCAATAATAATCAACGTTGGCGCAACCGGCTTTTCTTTTTCAGCCACATTTGGTAATTCTGCAATCGTACTCACCCATACTTTTTGATGTTCGGTGGTGCCTTGTTGTACTAATGCTGCAGGCATATCAGCCGGCATACCATGCTCTAATAATTGCTGACTTAATGCTGGTAAACCAGCCAAGCCCATATACACCACTACCGTTTGCCGCGGCTGAACTAAGGCTGACCAATTCAGATCCAGATCGCCTTCTTTTAATTGGCCGGTGACAAAAATACAGCTTTGAGAATAATCACGATGGGTTAACGGAATACCTGCATATGTCGCACAACCAGAAGCTGCGGTTACACCCGGTACAATTTGAAAGTGAATATTTTCAGCTGCTAAAGTTTCAATCTCTTCACCACCACGACCAAAGATAAAAGGATCGCCACCTTTTAGACGTAAAACACGTTTGCCTTGCTGGGCATGTTCTAACAGTAATTGATTGATTTCTTCTTGACGCACTGCATGCCAAGCACGCTGTTTGCCAACATAAACATGTTCGGCTTCTTTACGCACTAAAGCCAAGACTTCTTTGCTCACAAGACGATCATAGAACACAACATCTGCTTGCTGCATTAACCTTAAGGCTTTAAATGTGAGTAATTCAGGATCGCCTGGACCAGCACCAACCAGATAAACCTCACCTTGTTGTAACTCTTCTGGGCTGACATCCTCTAATACCGCCTGTAATGTCTGTTCACCTAAGTCATCACGCCCTGCTAAGACATGATCAGCCACTTGACCTTGTAAGACTGTTTCCCAAAAGCGACGACGCATTGATAATTTGGAAAATTTTGCTTTCACTGCATCACGGTAGCGACCAACTAGGCCTGCTAATTTTCCATAACCCGGCGGGATTAAGGTTTCTAATCGTGCCCGTAACTGTCTTGCCAATATAGGTGATTTACCGCCACTAGATACCGCAACAACAATCGGTGAGCGATCTAATATCGATGGCAATATGAAATCACATAATTCCGGACAATCAGCCACGTTGACCAAAATACCGTGTGATTTTGCTTGTTCATAAACATCTTGGTTTACAGCTTGTTTATCTGTGGCGGCAATCACTAATTTTTGATCAGCTAATTGCTCGCCATTAAACTTAGCTTGCAGCCATGTCACTTGCTTATCATCGACTAGCTTCTGAGTTGATACTGATATATCTGGTGCAACAATAGTTATCTTTGCACTGGCTTTTAATAATAAACTTGCTTTACGCGCTGCGATTTCACCGCCGCCAACAACAAGACAAGGTCGATCGTTTAGATCAACAAATAACGGTAAATATTCCATCTAATTTTCTTTATTAATCAAGGGTATTGATAGACCTTGTAATACAAAGCCATCATCTAAATTTTGAACTAAAGCCACTACGCTCATTTTATTACGTTGCCAGCCTTTAATCATTTTGACGTTGGTTGAGATATCCGCCTTGCCATTTTCATCTAAATCAAACGGACCTAACCATGTTCTTACTAAGTTTTGATGATTAAAGGTCTTGCCAGCGTTGTCTCCACCACTGACTTTATTTTTAATATCATCTTCAATCACAGCAAGGTATAACTTTGAAAACTGCTGATTTTCTTTACCTTCAACAGCTATCTGACTCGAAATAGTTAACTCATCGTCTTGCTGAGAGATATCCATGGTGATCTTTGCTTGAGGTTCAAAGTTATTAATCGCATTAATGACTTTTATTACATGCTTATCATAACTATGAACAACTTCACCACTCACAACAAACTCGGGCGTATAAATTGTTTTAAATAAATTAATTTGTGCTAATTGTCGCTGGCGATCAGAAAAGGTTTTACTCGCAAAACGATCAACCCATGCTTTTTTGTCATTTAAATAATCGATATGAAAACCCAATACGATTAAATGTTCACCAGTAATACCTTGCTCTGGTAATTGATGAACCCAACGATCAGCCGCTGGACATAAACCGCAACCCTCGGCAGTAAATAATTCTAATACCGCTATCTGTTGTTCACCACTTTGTGCCTGCCATGTTTGAGCAAAACCAGCCGTAGGGATTAATAACAATAGCCATAAATTGAAAATGATTCGATTAAGCATCGTTTGTTGCCTTTGTGTCGATCACATTACTATCTGAGATAGTTTTATTATCATGATAGTTCCGTTGTGATGTATCGGCAATCACGGCCAATTCTCTCATCACCACGGTGGCATAACAGCCTGACGGTAAAAAGAACGATAACTCTAGGTCATTATCATCGAGAAACTGCCATTCAAAATTACTAGGGTATAAACGTAAAGCTCGACGCTCTTGGTTAAGCCCTGCTTTTTCCAATCCTTGTTGCCAATCTTGCCAGTTTTCTAATGTCTGTTGTTCCAATGTCAAACACTCAGCTTGGGGTTGTGGTCGCCCTCTTCCCCACAACACGCCGGTTGGATGAATATCCATGGTGTTAACGCGATCACGCAGTGTGTCATCAATTTCTTCAATACTAAAAACACTACCCTTCGTACCTGCTAATAACATCACATCACCGTCAATTGCTGTTTGCCAGTTCTGTTGTTTGATACGTTCTGCTAATACTAAGTTAAACAACCATGACCGTGCCGCTGATAAATAAATACTTTTTTGATTGCGTTTTTTAGGTGCTTTTCCTGTAGAGAACCAATCATCAACTCGGTTTAAATTTCCACCTTGATGACCAAAACGTTGTTCTCCAAAATAGTTAGGCACTCCTTGTTGTTGTATTAACTTTAGACCAGCTTGCCAATGTTCCTTCTCACCTTGAATATTGCTAAGGCGCAACCTAAAAGTATTGCCCGTTAACACACCGCGTTTTAGTTTTTTCCCGTGGCGTGTATAGGTGAGTATTTTAATACCACTAGCTTCAAAATCAGGCCAATGAGGTTCATCAAAGCCTTCCATATTGACGCTAAACCACTGTGTGGTCACTGCATGACGATCTTTAAGCCCCGCATAACCAACGGCAACACCGGGAACACCTGCAAATTTGGCTAAAGCTGTTGCTAACCAATCAGTATTAATGCCCGTTTTTTGAATCAATAACCAAACATGACCACCTTCATCATCAGGTTCAAATGGTAATTGTTCTTCAACTTGAAAGTCTTCTGGTTTTTTACGAATATCTGCTGAACACGATAACGCTAAATCATTCACTCTAGGCAGCGATGAATAATCATAATTTCGCATTAGTTAGCTTGAACCAATAAAACAACCGCATGTGCTGCGATGCCTTCTTCACGACCTGTAAAACCGAGCTTTTCGGTGGTGGTCGCTTTTACATTAACGGCATCACTATTAATGGCTAAATCTTCAGCTAGTAAATTACGCATATCAGGTATAAAAGGCGCTAATTTTGGGGCTTGAGCGATAACAGTACTATCAATATTATTCACTTTCCAACCAAGCTCAGCTAGATCACTAACCACTCGTTTTAATAATATTCTGCTGTCTATATTCTTAAAGGCATCATCAGTATCAGGAAAGTGATGTCCAATATCCCATAAACCAGCAGCGCCAAGCAAAGCATCACAAATAGCATGAATCAATACATCACCATCGGAATGCGCTTCTAAACCATGACTATGTGGAATAGTCACACCACCGATAATAAGTGGTCTATTTTGTGCAAATTTATGTACATCATAACCGTGACCAATCCGCATTAGGCTTCCTCACGTTGTTGTTGCAAATATAAGCTTGCCAGTGCCAAATCTTGTGGCACGGTGATTTTAATATTATCTGGATGGCCAGCCACCATCATTGCTTTAAAACCAGCTAACTCAATCGCACTTGCATCATCGGTCACTGGCAATTGTTTTTCAAGTGCTGATGTTAATGCTTTTGTTAACATGTTTAAGCGAAACATTTGTGGTGTTGCTGCTCGCCATAAACCTTGACGGCATACTGTTTCTTCAATTTCAAGATTGTCATTAACACGTTTAACCGTATCGTTAACTGGAATGCCTAATACTCCACCAACATCATGATGACACAGAGTTTCTAACATCTGATCAATATCTTGGAGCCTTAGGCAAGGACGGGCGGCATCATGTACTAATACCCACGGGTCATCATTAGGATCAGTTAAATCAGCAAGACCAATAAGTGCATTAAATACTGAATCGGCACGAGTATCACCACCGTCAACGGTATGGAGTTGACAATCAAAGTCTAGGGAAATGTTATTCCACCAAGAATCATGTTCTGCAATGGCAATAACAATGCCTGCAATTCTAGGGTGAGAAGCTAAACGTTGTATTGTTTGTTCTAAGACCGTTTTGCCATCTAAATCAAGATATTGTTTGGGCCGATCGGCCTGCATACGTGAGCCAATTCCCGCTGCCGGTACAATCGCCCAAACCGAGTTAGTTTTCACTATCAGACTCTTCGATAATCTGAAAAAACGTTTCGTCAGGTTTGATCATGCCAAGTTCACTTCGAGCTCTTTCTTCAACCGCATCTAAACCACTTTTTAAATCTTGTACTTCCGCCGCTAACACTTGGTTTCGCTCTTCTAACACCGCATTTTCTTGCTGCTGAATAGTAACTGCTCGATGTAAATGTAAAACAGGCGGCAAACCATCATGACTAAACCATAATCGATATTGCAGTAATATCAAAATCACGGTGAGTAAAATCATAACGGGTTTCATAGGAAATACATTTAGGCTTGATTGAAAGCCTTAATACCAGGATAAGTCGCAGCATCGGCTAATTCGGATTCAATGCGAATAAGTTGATTATATTTAGCTACTCGATCTGATCTTGATAAAGAACCTGTTTTAATTTGCCCCGCATTGGTAGCAACAGCTAAATCAGCAATCGTAGTATCTTCAGTTTCACCACTGCGATGAGAAATAACGGCGGTATATCCTGCTTTTTTAGCCATATCAATCGCTGCTAAAGTCTCAGTTAATGTGCCAATTTGATTCACTTTAATCAAAATAGAGTTGGCTACACCTTTGTTGATACCTTGCTGCAAAATTTCAGTATTAGTCACAAATAAATCATCGCCAACTAATTGAGTTCGCTCACCAACACGCTCAGTTAATAACTTCCAACCATCCCAATCATTTTCATCCATGCCATCTTCAATGGTAAGAATCGGATACTTATCTACCCATGATTCAAGTAGATCAACAAATTCAACTGATGTTAAGGAACGGTTTTCTGATGCTAAGACATAGAGACCATCTTTATAAAACTCAGAACTGGCCGCATCAATACCTAACATGATGTCTTTACCCGCTTCATAACCAGCATTCGAAATTGCTTCTAGTATGACTTCTATCGCAGCCTCATTCGATGGTAAATCAGGAGCAAAACCACCTTCATCTCCCACTGCCGTATTTAAACCACGATCACTTAACACTGTTTTCAAGGCATGAAAAATTTCAGCGCCATATCTAACTGCTTCTGTAATATTCGGGGCGCCAACAGGCACGATCATAAATTCTTGTAGATCAACACTGTTATCAGCATGTGAACCACCGTTAATGATATTCATCATCGGTACTGGCATTACATTAGCTTCATTGCCACCAAGATATCGATATAAAGGGATTCCTGCTTCATTTGCTGCTGCACGAGCTGTAGCCATTGAAATGGCCAATAAAGCATTTGCACCCAAACGACTTTTATTCGCGGTGCCATCAACAGCAATCATTTTTGCATCGATTTTTTGTTGCTCAGTGACATCCATACCAATTACAGCATCACGTAACTCACCATTAACAGCTGCAACAGCGTTTAATACACCTTTACCTAAATAACGTAATTTATCACCATCACGTAACTCAACGGCTTCTCGCTGACCTGTTGATGCACCTGATGGTACGGCTGCACGTCCCATCGCACCACTTTCAAGGATTACATCTGCTTCAACCGTGGGATTGCCACGTGAATCCATAATCTCACGGCCACGAATATCTATTATTTTGCTCACTACAGTCTCTCCAGGCAACAACTTTCTTAGTTGTCACCATGCTTATTTTTAAGGTAACAATCGCTTTTAATAGCGGTTTGCTTATAGCAACGAATCTTCAATAAAATCGTGTTGTTTAACGGTGCTATCAATCGCCATTAATGTTTCTAACAAAGCTTCCATCTTATCTAGCGGCCACGAATTAGCACCATCACTCAAGGCTTTATTTGGCTCAGGATGAGTTTCCATAAATACCCCTGCCACGCCTGCAGCAACTGCCGAACGTGCTAGTACCGGTACAAATTCACGCTGACCGCCTGATGAGGCACCTTGGCCACCCGGTTGTTGTACCGAATGTGTTGCATCAAAGACAACTGGGCAATCCATCGCTCGCATCACAGGCAAACCACGCATATCAGAAATTAAAGTGTTATAACCAAATGAAGTACCACGGTCACATAACATGATCTGATTGTTGCCAGTTGATTTTGCTTTTTCAGCAACATGTTTCATGTCCCATGGTGCTAGGAACTGACCTTTTTTGATATTGACTGGCAAGCCCTGACGAGCCACTTCTAATATAAAGTTAGTTTGGCGACATAAAAATGCTGGTGTTTGTAAGACATCAACCACACTAGCGACTTCCGCTAGTGGTGTGTCTTCATGGACATCAGTCAAAACTGCCACGCCTAATTCTTTTTTAACTTTTTCAAGAATAGCTAAACCGGCTTCTACTCCTGGGCCACGATAACTATTGGCTGAGGTACGGTTTGCTTTATCAAACGATGACTTGTAAATGAATGGAATACCAAGCTTGTCTGTTAGTTCTTTTAAACGACCAGCCACGTCCATTGTCATTTGTTCGCTTTCAATAACACAGGTACCTGCAATTAAAAATAGAGGTTGTTTGCCACCAACCTCATGACCACATAATTGCATTACTGCTCTCCTTTATTGGTTTTTTGTTGCTTGGCTGCAGTAATAAAACCTTCAAACAAGCGATGCCCATGTCGTGGTGTTGAGCTGAATTCTGGATGTGCCTGACAAGCTACAAACCATGGATGTCCTGGAATTTCGATCATCTCTACCAGGTTTTGATCTACTGACATACCAGAAAATCGCAAACCGGCATCTTCTAAGGTTTTTTTGTAATTATTATTAAACTCATAACGATGGCGATGGCGCTCATCTATTTCACTTGCACCGTAAATCTTCTCTACCAAACTACCTGGTGTTAATGCACAAGGATAACTACCTAGGCGCATTGTGCCACCTAAATCAGAATCATGATCGCGTTGCTCGATGCTGCCATCTTCCTTTTGCCACTCAGTGATTAAACCAATAACAGGATGTGGTGTATTTAAATCAAATTCAGTACTGTAGGCGTTTTCTAAATTGGCTTTATTCCGGGCGTAATCAATAACTGCGACTTGCATACCCAGACAGATACCCAAATATGGAATATTGTTTTCACGTGCATATCCTGCGGTTTGAATCATGCCTTCTACACCACGTTCACCAAAACCACCTGGAACTAAAATCGCATCCATTTCAGCGATAGCAGCTGGTCCTTGTTGCTCAATAATTTCTGAATCAACATAGTGCACATTCACTTTGGTGCGTGTTTGAATACCCGCGTGAATTAATGACTCTGACAACGATTTATAAGCTTCGGTCAGATCCATGTATTTACCGACCATGGCAATATCCACACTGGATTCAGGATTATTCAGATTATCCGTAACGTGTTGCCACTGACTAAGATCGGCGGGTTTAACATCAAGGTTTAACTGCTTGACAACAATTTCATCCAAACCTTGTTGATGTAATTCCATTGGGATTTTATAAATACTATCTACATCCACTGCCGAAATAACTGATTTTTCAGGCACATTAGTGAATAAAGAAATTTTACGACGTTCTGCATCCGGTAATGGTCTATCCATACGACATAACAATACATCTGGTTGGATACCGATAGTTCGTAATTCTTTTACCGAATGTTGTGTCGGTTTTGTTTTAATTTCGCCGGCAGAAGGAATATAAGGTACTAAGGTTAAGTGCAAAAACAAAGCACGTTCACGGCCAAGCTCAACACCCATTTGGCGAATTGTTTCTAAGAAAGGTAAAGACTCAATATCACCTACCGTGCCGCCGATTTCGATCAAAGCGACATCGGCATCACCAGCACCTTCAAAAATACAACGTTTGATTTCATCGGTGATGTGAGGAATAACTTGTACGGTATTACCTAAATATTCACCACGACGTTCTTTACGAATTACATTCTCGTAAATTTGTCCTGTTGTGTGATTATTACGGCTTGTCATCTTGGCATCAACAAAACGTTCGTAATGGCCAAGATCCAAATCGGTTTCAGCACCATCATTGGTGACAAATACTTCACCGTGCTGCAATGGACTCATGGTGCCCGGATCTACATTGATATACGGATCAAGTTTTACTAATGTAACTTTTAAACCACGTGCTTCGAGAATAGCGGCCAATGACGCTGCTGCAATGCCCTTACCTAAGGACGATACAACACCACCAGTGACAAATATAAATTTAGTCATATTTTGGAGATTTCTAATTTAAATGGCACAACCAGAATGGTAGCGCTCAAACTAGGGCTATAAATTACCAGAAATCTGCTTTTCTCTCAATGAAATTCTGGTTTATTGTGCTGTTTTTAAAACAGGTAAATAACCTTGCTGGCCTTCATTCACAGCAAATTCATCACTTACACCATAACCGACAACGGCAATCAATTTATCATCACAAAATACTAAAGGGATGCGATCGCGCTGCCATGGCGGAATATGCCACTGCTGAAATAGATGTTTTAGACTTTTATGATGTCTTTGACCTTGCAGTTGAATTCGCTCGCCTCCTTGACGGAATCCTAAAGAAACTTCGTGTGAAAGCACGTCTCCTTTAAGTCCTTTTTCGTTTGTTTTCTGCCACTCAATAAGCTGACTTTCTATCAAAATAGTCTTATCGAAACCGTCGACCACAACAGATTGTAAAACATCGTGAGCTTGCATTGGCGACATCACATACAGTTGTTGTTGATAACGTCGTACTTCGACACCACTCCATGAAACTAATGGTTCGCTATCTTGTGCAGCCAAACAGACTTCATCAATCACACACTGCAAAACCGTTGTTGATGGCAAAGTAAATTGTCGGCGTTCAATATAATGCCGTAATAGATTTCGTTGCCTTGCCAGCGACAAGCTCATCAATTCTGTTATTGGCAATGTTTCAGAATTTACGTTAATACCCAGAAACTCCATATCTTGCTCTGCAAGCTCCATTAATAACTCGCTTGCTTCAGCACAATGTTGTGCACTACGACTTAAAGTAATTTCGGCCTGAGGCCAACGTTGTTCAAGTTTAGGCCAAACTTTGTGACGCAAATAATTTCGGCTCCAACGCGTATCGACATTGCTAGGATCGTCTATCCATTTTAAGTTGTGCTGTTGTGCATATAACTGAATATCTTGTTGAGAAACGTCGAGCAAAGGACGAATGACGGTCATCTTACCCATCGTTGATTTTGCTGCCATAGCAGCTAGACCTTTTGGCCCTGAACCACGCAGTAGCTGCAGCAATAACGTTTCGGCTTGATCATGTTGATGTTGTGCGGTTAACAAGACGTCTTCTGGGCCAAGCAATTGATCAATTGCTTGGTAACGTGCAGCTCTTGCCGCTGCTTCCATGCCTAATGTTTCAATATTCTTAACCTGAACCTGTAAAGCATGATATTCAATGTTTAAGTTTTTGCAGACATCCGCACAATGCTGTGACCAGTTTTTAGATTCAGCCTGTAGGCCATGATCAACATGGACTGTTGCAGCAAAATTTAAATCGGGATGTGATGTTGTTGCTAAGAGATGCAACAACACATGAGAATCAATGCCACCACTATAAGCAAGCCAAACTTTTTTTCCTGCCGCTAAGCTAACAAGATCATCAACTATCTTTAGAGGATTTAACAACTAACCTTCAAACTCACCATAATTAAGCAAACGTTGTTGGCGTTGTTCTACCAGTGCTTCAGCAGACAATTCTGTTAGCTCTGTTAATTTTTCATCGATCGCATTAGCAAGTCGCGCTGCCATTTGTTCAACATCTCGATGGGCACCACCTAAAGGTTCAGTCAAAATTTTATCTACCAAACCCAAACCTTTTAAACGATCAGAAGTCACACCTAAAGTAGCTGCGGCATCAGATGCTTTCTCAGCACTTTTCCATAAAATAGAAGCACAACCTTCAGGGGAAATAACCGAATAAATGCTGTATTCCAACATCATTACATGATCAGCCACACCAACCGCTAATGCACCACCTGAACCACCTTCACCAATCACAGTGCTAATAATAGGCGTTTTAAGTTGTGCCATTTCAAATAGGTTTCTAGCAATGGCTTCACTTTGACCGCGCTCTTCAGCACCAATACCAGGATAAGCACCGGGTGTATCAATAAAGGTCACCACAGGCAAAGCAAAACGCTCTGCCATTTTCATTACTCTTAAAGCTTTACGATAACCTTCTGGTCTAGGCATACCAAAATTACGATGTACTTTTTCTTTGGTATCACGTCCCTTTTGATGACCTATGACCACCACTGAACGGCCTTTCAAGCGACCAATACCGGTGATTAATGCAGCATCATCAGAATAAGTACGATCACCATGTAATTCTTCAAAATCAGTAATAATGTGTTCGATATAATCCAAGGTATATGGTCGTTGCGGATGGCGAGCCATTTGAGTCGTTTGCCAAGGTGTTAATGATGAAAAAATTGTTTGTGTTAACGAGGTACTTTTTTCTTTTAACTTTTGAATTTCCTCAGTGATATTTAAATCACTGTCGTTACTCATATAACGCAACTCATCAATTTTTGCTTCTAGCTCAGCGATAGGTTGTTCATAATCGAGGAAATTTAGCTGCATTACCATTACCTTAAATTCAAATATTGCGAGGATTATACACGTTCAAACTATAAAAACGCTTAATCTAAAATCAATTCACTGCCTTCATCGACATCATCCTTGCCACCGCCCATGCGCACTTCAAGGCTAAGATCATTTTTAGAGTCGGCATTTCGCATCGCTTCTTCCAAACTAATTTTGCCCTCGTTATATAGTAATAATAATGCTTGATCAAAGGTAACCATGCCATCTTCATTACTTTCCTTCATCGCATCTTTAATGCCACCAATATCACCTTTCATAATCAGTTCCGAAACAAATGGTGAGTTAAGCATAACTTCCACCGCAGGCACCCTATCGCCATGAATATTAGGTAATAAGCGCTGTGAAACAATCGCTCGTAGATTTAAGGATAAATCCATTAATAATTGTCGATGAGCAACCTCAGGGAAGAAATTCAATATGCGATCCATCGTCTGGTTAGCATTATTTGAATGTAAGGTTGCCAAACATAAATGACCCGTTTCGGCATAAGAAATCGCATGTTTCATTGTTGCCATATCACGAATTTCACCGATTAAAATAACATCCGGTGCTTCACGTAAGGCATTTTTTAAGGCATTTTCGTAACTTAAGGTATCAATACCCACTTCTCGCTGTTGCACGATCGAACGTTCATGGTTATGAATAAATTCTAAGGGATCTTCTATCGTTAATATATGTGAACCGGAATTTCTATTACGGTGACCAATCATCGCAGCCAGTGAGGTTGACTTACCAGAACCGGTTGCACCCACCACTAAAATAAGTCCTCTTTTTTCCATAATGATATCGCCTAATATTGGCGGCAGATTCATTTCTTGAAAATCGGGGATTTTAGTTTGGATATATCGTATTACGATTGAAGCTTGGCCACGCTGCTTAAAGATATTGACTCGAAAACGACCTACACCTTTCAAAGGAACGGCAAAGTTCATTTCCATAATATCTTCAAACTCTTTCGCTTGAGCTTCATTCATCAAGCTCTCGGCCATTTCTTGAACATCGCCTGGTGAGAGTTTTTGTTGTCCTACAGGACGAATAACACCTTGTATTTTTATATGGGGTTCAGTGCCGGTACAAAAGAATAAATCCGATGCATTCTTTTCTGCCATCAACTTTAAGTAGGGTGTCATATCCATTGCTAAAACCTCTTACATGTTTTGTACTTAAGCATATCGCTAACTGCCTCATATGATGCATTATAGCGCTATCGTATTTCCAGTCATACTTTCCACAGTACACGAACAGCCATTAGGCGTTGTAAGTCATTGTAACAGCACTCACAACCGGAAGGTCACTTAGCTCGGCTAACAAAGTATCAGTCGGTGTTACACGCCATTCCTCACCCAAACGTACTAAGGTGCGAGCATTTTGATTTACATACTCAATTTCTAATGGGGTTAAACCTTCACGAAATGGCGTTAACGTCGATTGCAATGATGATAGCCAATCATGGCCTCCATCATTATTTTCAACACGCAATAACAATGATTTTCCACAGATCTCACGCGCCCGAGATATATCGTATACCGCATCAGCCGTTGCAGCCAACCCACCAGTAAAATTATCCTGACCAATTTTCCCCTGGATAACCACTAACTTGTCAGGTTGAATACGTGACTGAAACTGCTCATACACTTCAGCAAAAATGCGTACTTCCAAACGAGCGGTTTGATCATCTAAGGTAATAAAGGCCATCCGGCCACCATTTTTGGATTTCATGGTGCGAATTGCTACGATCAATCCTGCAGTAATAACCGGAATTTCATTTCGTTGATAACCTTTGGATTCAGGCGCATCAAGTTCACTAATTTTTTTCGGTATGAACCGTGCCAATTCCTTGGCATAGCGGTCAATAGGATGACCACTTAAATATAAACCTAAGGTTTCTTTTTCTGCGATTAATATTTGTTCTTCAGACCACGCAGCAGCCTCAATCAACGGTTCATCATCAGCGGTATCTTTTTGCTCAGAAACCGCCAATCCGAACATATCATTTTGACCGCACTCTTCATCACGGCGATGTTGTTCTGCAATTTTCATTGCTGTGGCAAGGCTGGCATCAAGGCTAGCTCGATGACCACCTAAAGAATCTAAGGCTCCAGCTTTTACTAATGAATCCATCACGCGTTTATTGATTTTTTTCATATCAACACGACGACAAAAATCATACAAAGTGTTGAATTCAGCCCCTTGTTCTCGTTCATTAACGATACCCGTTAATGCCGCTTCACCTACACCTTTGATAGCGCCAAGACCATAACGAATCGTTGAGTCATCAGCGACGGTAAACTGAATTTTGCTGTTATTAACATCCGGCGGTAATACCGTTAGTTTCATGTCGCGACATTCATCGATAAGACCAACTACTTTATCGGTATTATCCATATCGGCAGATAAAACGGCTGCCATAAAGGCTGCGGGATAATGAGCTTTTAACCAAGCGGTTTGATAGGCAACCAAAGCATAGGCCGCTGAGTGAGATTTATTAAAACCATACTCAGCAAACTTTTCCATCAAATCAAAGATTGGCCCAGCTTGTTCTTCGGTAATCTCTCTGTTTTTAGCGCCATCTAAAAACAATTGACGCTGTTTAGCCATTTCTTCTGGTTTTTTCTTACCCATCGCACGGCGCAACATATCCGCACCACCAAGGCTATAACCGGCCAATACCTGGGCGATTTGCATTACCTGTTCTTGGTATACGATGACCCCATAGGTCGGTTTTAAGACTGGTTCTAAATCAGGGTGTGGATAATCAACTTTGGCTCGACCATGTTTACGATTAACAAAGTCGTCAACCATACCTGACTGTAAAGGTCCTGGACGAAACAAGGCTACCAAAGCCACAATATCTTCAAAGGTATCAGGCTGCAGACGTTTAATTAACTCTTTCATACCGCGAGATTCCAACTGGAATACCGCAGTAGTCTCACAGCGCTTTAACAAGTCATAACTAGCTTCATCATCTAAAGGCAGCAGATCAATGTTAATTTTAGCGGCTTCATCGGCCGGTAACATGGCTTTGACATTTTTTACCGCCCAATCAATAACCGTCAGTGTTTTAAGGCCTAAAAAGTCAAACTTAACTAGACCAACACTTTCAACATCATCTTTATCGTATTGCGAAACTAAACCAGCACCATTTTGTTCGCAATATATTGGCGTATATTCAGTCAAGGCTTTGGGTGCTATAACAACACCACCAGCATGTTTACCTACATTTCGTGTTAAACCCTCTAGTTGTAATGCTAAATCAATCAGTGTTTTAACGTCTTCCTCTTTGTCATATTTTTCTTTTAACAAAGGTTCTTGTTCCATGGCCTTGGTCAAGGTCATTTTGATCTCAAATGGCACCAATTTGGCTAATTGATCGACCATGCCATAAGGTTGACCTAAAACACGTCCTACATCTCGCAATACCGCTTTTGCAGCCATGGTACCGTAGGTAATAATTTGCGAAACATGATCACGACCATAGTGCTGAGATACATATTCGATAACACGATCTCGGCCTTCCATACAAAAGTCGATATCAAAATCTGGCAGTGATACCCGCTCAGGATTAAGAAAACGCTCAAACAGTAAGTCATATTGCAGCGGATCTATGTCAGTAATTTTTAAGGCATAAGCCACTAAAGAACCCGCACCCGAACCACGTCCAGGCCCCACTGGCACTTCATTATTTTTTGCCCAATGAATAAAGTCCGCAACGATCAAAAAATAACCAGGGAACCCCATTTCATTGATAACATCTAATTCAATCTGTAAACGAGCTTCATACTCAGCTCGTTTTTGTTCCAAAATTTCTTTCTCTGGGAATAGTACCGGTAATCGTTCTTCCAAGCCTTTATAGGATTCTTGACTAAAAAACTCAGCAATTGTCATGCCTTCTGGTACAGGAAAATCAGGTAAGAAATGTTGGTCTAAGATCAACTCAACATTACAGCGTTTTGCTATCTCAATCGTATTTTCGATAGCTTCAGGAATATCGTTAAATAACGCCACCATTTCAGAAGCGCTACGTAAATACTGTTGTTCGGAGTAGTTTCTAGCCCGACGTGGGTCGTCTAACAAGCGCCCTTCGTTGATACATACTTTAGCTTCATGAGCTTCAAATTCTTCGGCGGAAAGAAATCTAACATCATTGGTCGCAACCACGGGTAAATCATGTTTTAGTGCTAAATCAATGGCCAGATTAATATAACGTTCTTCATCTTCTCGGCCGGTACGAATCAACTCTAAATACAGTCGATCAGGAAACAAATTTTGCCAATGAGAAACAATGGTTTCCACTTCATCACTTTGATTATTTAGTAGGGCTTTTCCTAAAATACCCTCACGGCCACCAGACAAACAGATCAAACCGTCAGTTTGTCCATCTAACCAGTCTAAGTCCAACATCGGCACACCGAGATGCTGACCTTCTATATATGCTCTGGATAACAGCCGTGACATATTGAGATAACCAACCTTGTCCATACACAACAAAACAAATCGACTGCTTTTTTTTGCATCGTCTGGATCACGCAAACGCAGATCTGCACCTAAGATAGGTTTTATGCCAGCTTGTTGCGCCGCGGTATATAACTTAACTGCAGCAAAAAAGTTATGTTGGTCAGTAATAGCAATCGCAGGCATAGCTTCGCTTGCAACTGTTTTTACCAAAGGTTTTATTCGAACTAATCCATCAACTAAAGAATAATCAGTATGGAGGTGTAAATGCACAAACTCAGCAGACATAAATTTAACTTAACTCACAACAGGTAAAAGTAGCGTTTTTTAACATTTATGGAAATCGTACTGGATCGGGTTTAACACCACGACCCAAGGTTCCATCAACAATCGCCTCGGCTTGTTGTTGACCCATAGTAAGTGCCTCTGATTCTGTCATCGCTGGCTCAAAGGCAGTCGGCGCAATACGTTCTTTATCATCCTGTTTGAGATATAAGGTTTGTGTAGGGTATGCAAACTCAACATCTAATTGTTTGGCTAAGCGTAAAATATCTAGTAAAAAACGATGCCGTTCACGCAGCTCAGTATTCCAGTCCGGTGTTTCCCAAAATACATAAACCAAAATATCTAAAGAAGCCGCATTATATTGATTAAAGTAGACCTGATAATAATCCTTACGCATGTATGGATGAAGTTGTACCAAGGATCTTATGCCTTCACAAAACGCATCAATTTTTTCTGGTGCTGTGTCGTAAGTCAGACCTAGCATAGTTTTCATTCGGCGAAAGCGACGGGCGCCCATATTATCAATCTTGCTAGTCGTTAATAATGCATTGGGTAGCGTTATAAGTGAATTATAAAATGTCCTAATTCGTGTACTTCTAAATCCTACCTGTTCCACCGACCCTTCAACGTCACCAATAATGACCCAATCACCAATTTGGAATGGACGATCAAGCAACACAGTTAAAGAACCAAAAAAGTTACCTAAGAGATCTTTTGCTGCTAACGCGAATGCTAAGCCACCAATACCCAGTCCAGCTAACAAACTACTCACATTCATATTTAAGTTATCAGCAGAAGAAATAATACCGATAACTAATACAAACACTTTTAAACTTTTGCTGATCATTGGCACCAGCAAATCATCAAATTTATTACCAGTCTGCTTGGCTTTTTTTATCATCAAAGAGTCAAGGATATCGACCAGCCTGAAGGCACTCCAAACCGTAGAGATGCTGACCACCAATTTCACTGCCACTGATAAGATGACTAATACGGAGTCAGGTAACCCCAACATCCCTAAGCCAATCCACCAAATAATTGCCATTGCCATCAAACCCAATGGTCTTAATACAGTGCTGTCTAACCTTGAATAAGCTGGATGTGTCTTTTGCCAATTAACAACATTTCTGGTTAAAAACCAAGCAACAAGCTTGTCGACAATATAGCCGATTAGAATAACAATAAAAATGCCGATCCATTGCCAGTGTTCGAGTAGAAACCCTCTTTTCAATACCTCAGGCATCTGTGAACGCATTTTGATGTATATAGGCAACCTAGTTTTAGGATCTTTTGCACCAAATTTTGCAGGTTTATCTAACAACCCTCCCAAAATAGCCGGTATCACAGCTATGGTTTCTTGACTAAACAACCATCGACCATCCACTTGCTTTACTATTTCAACCTTACCTTGAGAGTATCGGCCAAATATATATTTTTCACCTTCCGTATTATCACTAATAGAAGTTAAAACAACTTCTTTACTTCGTTCAATTATTGACGATAAAGAATAAGCGAGCTCTACCCCTTTAGCACTTCTAATCAATGATGGCGTTTGTGACAAATCTAATGTCGAAATAGCCTGTTCGATTTGTTCGTTTTGACCAAGGGACACCTTATTCATAGCGCCCAAAAATGTCTTCATTGTCGCCCTCGGAGTATTTAATGTCTCAGGGGTTTCTTGAACAACAACATTTACCGTGGAGACATCTTCTGCTGAAACAAATGAAATAGAACAAATTAGACTTATTACTAAAAGCCAGGATTGTATTAATATTTTCATGCTAGATCTAACTCCAATTCAGGATCGGGTGCATAACTGAGCACTGTTTTAGCTGCCATTTTCCATTCTTGGCTAGCTAATAATTCTTCGCGCTGTACGGCATGCCGTCCATGCAAACGAATTAAACGCATATGTCTTACCGGATCATCAGCAATTTTCAGCCCATCTATCACCTGGATAACACTATCCGGCTTATTGCAGACTAAGACCATATCGCAACCTGCAGACAAGGCAGCTTCTGCTCGAGCTAAACTATCGCCCATTACCGAGGCCCCTTCCATGCTCAAATCATCACTTAAAACAACACCTTGAAAACCTAAACGGTCTCGTAATATTTCTTTGATCCAAAATGGTGAAAAGCCTGCTGGCAATGCATCACTTTTTTCATAAACAATATGTGCAGGCATAATGCCATCCAAACCAGAATTACATAATTGTTTAAAGGGCAGCAGATCGGCCTGCAGCATGTCTTCAAAATGACGATTATCGACTGGCAACCCTAAATGTGAATCAACTTCAACTGCACCATGTCCAGGGAAGTGTTTGCCTACAGCCGGCATCCACGCACGTTTCATTCCGCTAATGTAGGCTCTAGCCATGGCAGTCACCGCTTCGGGATCACGATGAAATGAACGATCGCCAATAATTTCGCTAACACCATAATCTAAATCTAAAACGGGGGCGAAACTAAAATCCACACCAACAGCACGTAATTCAGCAGCCATTAACCAACCGGTTATTTCAGCTCGTTCTAATGTTTGTTGCGGATGTTGCATATAGTGTTTACCCAAAGCACCTACCGGCGGTAAACGGGTAAAACCTTTACGAAAACGTTGTACTCGACCACCTTCATGATCAACTGAAATAATTAAATGAGGATCTCGTAATGCTCTAATGCTGTCAGTGAGTGCCGTTACTTGCTCTGGAGATTCATAATTGCGACTAAATAAAATAACACCGCCAACCAAAGGATGTTGCAGAACTTCTCGTTCTTGTTGGCTTAACTCCAAACCTACTAAGTCGACCATTAATGGGCCTAATGTCATACCTTGTCACCTTATTCATGGATCCAGACTTTGGTACCCGGTTTGACCAAGTCAAACAGTGCCAAAACATCTTTATTACTCATACGAATACATCCATGTGATAACGGCATTCCCATCGGTAGTTCATCAGGGCAACCATGGATGTAAATATAGCGTTGCATTGTATCAACATTTGCCAAACGGTTTACACCAAGTTCTAAACCACTTAACCATAATATTCTTGTTAATATCCAATCACGGTCAGGAAACTGCTGGCCTAACGCTTCACTATAAACTTCCCCTGTTGGCCGCCGTCCTACAAAAACCGTATTTTCTGCTTGGCCTGCACCAATACATGCTCGAATTTGATGCATCCCTGTAGGCGTACAGCCACTCTCTTTTTGCTGACCCAAGCCATTTAACGCAGTAGAAACTGATGCTTCAAACACCACGTTATTGTCGCCAATAAGACAACAGTATTGTTCACTGATTGAAACATCAAGCATCATCATAAATAGTTAATTTTATTAATAATATTTAGAGAAACGTTCGCTAAACAAATGATTTAAAAGGAGCGATTCCATTATCTGCTAGTTTACAAGCTAATAGCAAAATTAATGTGCGTTATTAAGAGTTAAAAAAGTGTTTACAGATACAAAAATATCACTAATAATCCGTCAAGATATTACTGCATTATAGAAGGAACTAAATTGTGGAATCAACATCTGAGCATATTGAAAGATTTAAAGCCTTACACCTCAAACAAAATGAAAAAATTGAGTTACTTGTAAATGGTTATATAGGTAATGCTCTAGGGAGAGCAGAGGATCTCCATTACGATGGCTCCCTAATCATCACTGATAATCGTGTTGCCTTTTTCCATAAGGGCGAATTTGGTGACATCTTCAAAACCGTTCCCCTTAATCACATCACCGACATCAAACGAAAATCATTTTTGGGTCATCACACCCTCCACATCAGCACAGAAAACAGCTCACTTACCTTCAAAACTTTTAGTCGCAACTGCATTCATGCTGTTTATGACTGGCTAGGTATGCAAACTATAAATACAGCATCCCAAGCAATAATCTAATAACAAGAAAGCACTGAGAACAGATAAGCTACTGCGAATTTAACTCACTGTTTCTGTCTGATGAAACAGAACGTTTTATTTCATCAGCATCAACTTGTTCTACCGACGAAAGTTGCTTCATTAATTCTTTAGCTTCTGCCAGCATCTGTTTATATTGCTCGCTGGTTTCTTTAGAAAACTGAGGGTGCTGCTCTATTTCTATATCGACTAAAGTCAATTGATTTAACAAATTATTAATCACAAGTTGTGCACTTGTTATCGAAGCCAAATAAATTTTCTCTTTTTCCTTGCTGATACTATGCCGCAACTCTTTTTCAAGTGCATTTAATCGTTTTAATAATCCATATAAATACCATGTTATCGGTGACGCGATCAGTAATGGCGCGGTGATGCCATACACTAAGACAGAATATTGAACTTCTGCTCCTAATACATAATAAATAAGATATAAAATGATCACGGATGAAATTATTGAAATAAGCGTAGTGACGCCCATCAGGGTCATTCGAGAATATCTATTTATAAAATCATTCATTTTGTAGGCACCCCAAATTCAGAAGGACGAGGGTCAACTGAGCTTTTTATTTTATCCGCTTCAATCTCTTTCACTGATGATAGCTTTTTCATCAAGCCATTAGCTTCTGCCTGCATATCAACAAAACACTTTGCAATTTCTTTATCAAAGCTTGGTTGTTTATTGATTTCCAATTCTACCAGTTGTAACTGATTCAACAGATTATTAGTGACATGTTGCGCACCTATTATTGATGCTAAATAAATGGCTTCTTTTTCTTTACTAATGCTTGACCGTAACTCTTGTTCTAAATGTTTCAATTTGTAAATTAAATTCGTTAACCACCAACAGACTACCGGAGCAATCAGTAAAGGAGAAATGATCGATACAATTAATTCTTCAACCCCAGGATCGACTCCGAGACTTATAAAAAGACCATGGACAATAACCACTGAACACAAAGTAGAAAATAACGACAATACAATAATTAGTGTGGACCGGTTCAACTTTGCCATTAATTCAATCATAGGTCTAAAGCTCCCTTAATCAATTTAACAATTAAACTTTCAAATGTTCAACACATAGTCAGCCAACACAAATTTAAGTTGTTACTTATCCAGATATGTTTTTTTCCATAATAAACGTCTGTTTACCATCCAAGCTAATTTTATTTTTCTTTTCCCAGTATTTTTTAATACCGTCTTCACCTTGTTTTGTTGCCCAGTTATTGAGCAACTCTCGTTCACCAATATACTCATAATAAGGCACTGCAAAACCACAGGACGTCTGCACTAAATCGAGTGATAGTTCAAAAATCTGCCGTGCCCCTGCCGTTGGTTTGAATAA
>ENA-ORXI01000894-ORXI01000894.1-sediment-metagenome-genome-assembly--contig:-NODE-894-length-24248-cov-4.075835_pt1 | contig 24248 bp, 24 predicted proteins | sample MGYA00237861_ERZ511468 | MGnify/ENA primary metagenome ERZ511468 (study PRJEB26299, sample SAMN06266213) | sediment metagenome | isolation source: Hudson Canyon methane seep mesocosm | place: USA:Hudson...
AAGGTTGGCCGCCAGCAACTCGCCCCGGGACCCCGTGTCCATGCCGTAGAAGCAGGGCCAGCGGTAGGGCGGCGACGACACACGCAGGTGGATCTCCTTCGCCCCGGCATCGCGCAGCATGCGCACCATCGACCGGGTCGTGGTGCCCCGCACGATCGAGTCGTCGACGACGATGAGGCGCTGGCCCTCGATGTTGTCCCGCAGCGGGTTGAGTTTCATGCGCACCGCCGACGACCGCAGGGCCTGCGTGGGTGCGATGAACGTGCGGCCGATGTAGCGGTTCTTTACGAGGCCGTGGCCGAAATCGATGCCCGACCGCCGGGCATAGCCCTCGGCCGCCGGGATGCCCGACTCGGGCACGCCCATGACCAGGTCGGCCTCGACGGGCGCCTGCTCAGCGAGCGCCTCGCCCATCTGGACGCGGGCATGGTGGACGCTCTGCCCGTAGAGGACGCTGTCGGGCCGGGCGAAGTAGATGAACTCGAAGAGGCAGAGTCGGGGGTCGATCTCGACGGGGTCGAACGGGTGCAGCGACCGGCAGCCCGTCCGGTCGATGATGACGACCTCCCCGGGCTCGAGTTCCCGGACGAAGTGCGCCCCGATCACGTCGAGGGCAGGTGACTCGGAGGCGAGCACCCAGCCCCCGTCGAGGCGGCCCAGGCACAGTGGCCGGAACCCGTTGGGATCGCGCACACCGATGATGCGCTCACGATCGGCGAACACGAGCGAGAAGGCACCGTGGAGCCGGGGCAGCACATCGGACAGTGCCGCCTCGAACGCCGCGCCGGGCTCGAGGTCGGGGCGAGCGAGCAGCGACGTGGTGAGAAGCTCTGCCATGAGGTCGGTGTCGGAGGTGACGGTGCCCGGAAGCATCCCGGCCTCGGCGGCCAGGGCCTCGGTGTTGACCAGGTTGCCGTTGTGGCCGAGGGCGAACTCGAAGTGGTCGAATCCCCGGTACACGGGCTGGGCATTGCGCCAGGTACTCGACCCGGTGGTCGAGTAGCGCGTCTGGCCTATGGCCAGGTTCCCGCTGAGGGCCGCCAGGGTTCGCTCGTCGAAGACGTTGGGCACCAGGCCCATGTCCTTGACCACGGTGAGGGCCTTACCGTCGCTGACCGCCATGCCTGCCGATTCCTGGCCGCGGTGCTGCAGGGCGTAGAGGCCCAGATAGGTCAGGTGGGCCACCGGCATGCCAGGGGCGTACACCCCGAAGACACCGCACGCCTCCTTGGGCGTGTCGTCGTCCGGACCCACACCGACGACATCCGGTGTGGTCGCCGGGACGGTCATCGGTTCGTCGTCCCCGCGCCCAGGGCCTCTGGGAGGCGATCGGTGTGGGCGGCTGCCACGTCGTCGACCGACACGTCCAGCAGGCCCTTCACGATGAGGCGGTCACCGGTGGCTAGGCCGATCCGCGTGGTCGGTACCTGAGCGGCCTCGGCAGCGGCCAGGACCTCGGAGACGCACTCGGGATCCACGACCACCACGACCCGACTCGGACCCTCGCCGAACAGGGCACGGTGGTCGTCGATCCTGGCCAGGTGGGCACCCACTCCGGACCGGGACACCATCTCGGCGACCGCCACACCCAGGCCACCGGCCGAGACGTCGTGCACGCCGTCGACCCGACCGGAGACAACGAGCTCTCGCACGAGGTCGACGACACGCTGGTGGAGATCGAGGTCCAGTGGAGCCAGCACGCCCCCTCGGGCGTCCCAGGTGGCCCCCCACAGCGACCCGTCGAGCGACACGTCCGACGGGCCCAGCAGCACCAGACGGTGGCCGTCGACGAGGGTGGCACCCGGGGGTCGCCGGACCAGGTCGTCGACCATGCCCAACAGGCCGATCACGGGCGTGGGATCTATGTCGGTACCGGCCGACTCGTTGTAGAGGCTGACGTTGCCACCTACGACCGGGACCCCGAATGCGACACAGGCCTCGGCCAGGCCGTCCACGGCCTCCGAGAGCTGCCACATCACCTCGGGGTGCTCGGGGTTGCCGAAGTTGAGGCAGTTCACGACGGCCAGCGGACGCGCCCCGACGCAAGCCAGGTTCATGAGCGACTCGGCGACCACCCTCGCCGTGCCCCCACGGGGGTCCACGGAGCACCAACGGTGGTTGCCATCGGTGGTCATGGCCAGGCCCCTACCGGTCTCGACGCCGGTGGTGGGATGCCGGAGCTTCAGCACGGCGGCATCGTCGCCGGGGCCCACCACGGTGTTCAGGAACAACTGGTGGTCGTACTGTCTGTACACCCATGCCGGGTCGACCAGTAGGTCCAGCAGGTCGGCGCCCACATCCGCCGGCGCCTGCAGGTCCTCGCCGGACGGGCCGGACGGGGCCTCAGGCTCCGCCATCGGCCTGTCGTACAGGGGAGCCTCGTCGTGCAGGGAGGAGGCCGGTACGTCCGCCAGCACCTCGCCGTCGAATCCATCCAGAATGCGCAGCGAACCACTGTCGGTGACCCGGCCCATGACCGCTGCTGTGACCTCCCACCTCTCGCAGATGGCCAGCACCCGATCCAACCCCCCAGGTTCCACGATCGCCAGCATCCGCTCCTGGGACTCGCTGGTCATCACCTCGTGGGCCTCCATGCCCGGCTCACGCCGGGGCACCGCCGAGACGTCCACGTCCATGCCGACACCGCCACGCGATGCCGTCTCGCTGGTGGCACACGTCAGGCCGGCGCCTCCCAGGTCCTGGATGCCGATGACCAGGCCCTCGTCCAGCAGTTGCAGGCATGCCTCGATGAGGCGCTTCTCCTCGTATGGGTCGCCGACCTGGACGCTCGGCCGCTTGTCGCCGTCGTCATCGGCGGAGAACCCAGCCGAGGCCAGCACGCTGACACCACCGATGCCGTCCCGTCCGGTGCTGGAACCCAGCAGCACCGCCAGGTTGCCGACGCCCGAGGCCTGTCCGAGCACCAGGCGCTCGGTCGGCAGCACTCCGAGGCACAGCACGTTCACCAACGGGTTCCCCTTGTAGGTGCGGTCGAAGACGACCTCGCCACCGATCGTGGGGACCCCGACGGCGTTTCCGTAGCCGGAGACACCCGAGATGACTCCCTCGGCGATCCACCGGCTGCGAGGATCGTCGAGGGGTCCGAAACGCAGCGGGTCCATCAGGGCGATCGGTCGTGCGCCCATGGTGAAGATGTCCCGGAGGATGCCACCCACGCCGGTCGCCGCACCCTGGTACGGCTCGATGGCCGAGGGGTGGTTGTGCGACTCGATGCGGATCGCGGCTGCGATGCCGTCTCCCACGTCGACCACCCCGGCGTTCTCGCCGGGCCCGACGAGGACCCACGGGGCCTCGGTCGGGAGGCGCCCGAGGTGGATGCGGCTGCTCTTGTAGGAGCAGTGCTCGGACCACATGATCGAGTACATGGCCAGCTCGAGGCCGTTGGCCGGTCGTCCCAGGATCTCGTCGATCCTCACGGCCTCGTCGTCTGTCAGGCCGAGGGCACGGTGGAGAGGCTGGCTCACGACGGGCACCGTACTAGTCGCCCGCTACCCTCTGGACCCTTCCACCCTGTGACACCCGGCGGTTCCCTGCCCCGTTCTCCTTACGGTGTCAAATGCCAGATTGTTACAGCAGAAGAACGTGCTCTAGAATGAAATTGAATTGATGAATACTTGCATTCTGGCGGAGCAACTTCAGCTCCAATGCCGATTTATTTACAGCAAAAGAAGGTGTTTCTAATGACCCGTGCGAAGATGACTGATTCTGAGAAATCTGAGGTAGCGGCGATCCGCGACTACCTGAAGGCTCTGGAGCAGAACACCCCACGGCGTGGCCGAAAGCGCACGGCGGAGAGCATGGGCCGCCAACTCGCAACTCTGGAAGGCGAGATGGCGGGAGCCTCCGTCACCAAGCGGCTCAGCCTCATCCAGCAACGGATCGACCTGGAGGCCGACCTGGAGGCCCTGTCCCAGGCGGCATCGGTCGACCTGTCGGCGCTCGAGGCAGGGTTCGCCACCCACGCCGCGGCCTACGGCGGCCGCCGGGGGATCTCCTACGCCGCCTGGCGTGAAATCGGCGTGTCGTCGGCGACCCTCAAGTCGGCCGGCATCCGCCGCAGCACCTGACCACGGCAGGCCCGTCTCAGGCGGCGTCCAACAGCGACCCGATGAGGACCGCTCCGTCCGCGCTACCCAGGAGTTCGTCGCAGGCGCGCTCCGGGTGGGGCATCAACCCGACCACGTTCCGCCCCTCGTTGCAGACGCCGGCGATGTCGTCCACGGACCCGTTCGGGTTGTCGACATAGCGCAGGACGATCCTGTCCTCGGCCCTCAACCGGGCGAGCGTCTCATCGTCACAGGTGTAGTTGCCCTCGAAGTGGTTGATCGGCACCGACAGCTCGGCACCCATCGAGGCACGACCGGTCAGGATCGATTCCGAGGTCTCCACCCGGAGCACCGTCGGCTGGCAGAGGAATCTGAGGCCAGAATTCTTCTGCAAGGCACCGGGCAGCAACCCCGCCTCGGTGAGCACCTGGAAGCCGTTGCAGATGCCCAGCACCGGGCCACCGTCGGCTGCGAACCCGGCCACGGCACCCATCATCGACGAGAAGCGGGCGATAGCACCCGGACGCAGGTAGTCGCCATGGGCGAACCCTCCAGGGACGATCACGGCGTCCACCCCGCCGAGGTCGTCGTCGGCATGCCACAGCAGCCGTCCCTCACCCCCCATGCGTTCCACGGCGAAGACCGCGTCCATCTCACAGTTGGTGCCGGGGAAGACCACGACGCCGACGGTCGTGGTCATCAGGCGTGGTCGCCGACCGGCGACACCGATACGGAGGCGTCCTCGATCACCGGGTTGGTGAGGAACGAGGCACAGAGGTCCTCGGCGAGGGTCGTGGCCTCGCCGACGTCGACCGCGGCAATGGTGAATCTCACTGTCTTGCCCACGCTGACACCACTCACCCCATCGAAGCCCAGCGCCGGCAGCGCCCTCTCGATCGTGGCCCCGGCCGGGTCGGCTATGCCGCCCCGCAGCCGTACGTCCACAAGCACGTCGAATTCCATCCTGTCCTCCTGTTCCAGCACCCGCTCAGCCACCGGCCCCGGGCCAGTCGGCGAACGACCGGCCGGTGATTAGTTCATAGGCCTCCACATACCGTGAGGACGTGGCCGATACGACCTCGTCCGGGAGGGGCGGAGCCGGTGGCTGCTTGTCCCAGTCCAGTGCATCGAGGTGGTCCCTGACCGGCTGCTTGTCGAACGATGGTGGCGTCGCCCCGGGGGCCCAGGCCTCAGCGGGCCAGAAGCGGGACGAATCCGGGGTGAGCACCTCGTCGGCCAGCACTAGGCGTCCGTCTACCATCCCGAACTCGAACTTCGTGTCGGCAATGAGGATTCCCCGCTCGGCCGCCCACTCAGCGCCCTGCTGGTAGCAGGTGAGGGACGCCTCGCGTGCAAGTTCAGCGACCTCGCTGCCCACCAGGTCCACGGCCTCCTCATACGAGATGTTCACGTCGTGGCCCTCGTCGGCCTTGGTGGACGGTGTGAACACCGGCTCGGACAGACGGTCGGCCTCCAGGAGGCCCGCTGGCATGGGCCCGCCGTGCATGGTCCCGGACGTCCGGTACTCCTTCCAGGCCGACCCGGTGATGTAGCCCCTGACTATGCACTCGATCGGAAGCATCTCGGCCCGTCGGCAGAGCATGGTCCGACCCACCAGGTTGTCAGGCACGGCGCCTCCCAGGACCTCTGCCAGGTCCCCGACCCCGGTGGAGATGAGGTGTCCGGGCACCAGGCCGGCGAACCGCTCGAACCAGAAGGCGGTCATCGCGGTGAGTACCCTGCCCTTGTTCGGGATCGGCTCGTCTATCACCACGTCGAACGCCGAGATGCGATCCGACGTGACCATCAAAAGTCGGCCGTCCCGTGCGTCGTAGACGTCACGGACCTTGCCCGAGTGGATGAGCTGTAGGTCGACCGTCGGGTTCATCATGGCTCCAGGGATCGGTCGCGGATCAGAGGATCGGTTCGGGATCGTAGGCGGCAGCCCGAGGGCGTGCGGCCACCACGACGGCGACCCGTTCCACAACGGCCGACACCTGCGCCGAAGCGTTTCCCGTGAACACGGAGAGATCGCCAACCAGGCCTTCGAGGGTTACCCGATCCAAGGGCAGGCGCCCGTCGACAGCGAGGCGGTCCAGTAGGTCGGTCTCGACCACGCCCTCGACCCGCAGGGCCAGCGCCGCCGCCACGGCGTGTTCCTTGATCACCTCGTGGGCCTCCTCACGGCCCATGCCCGCCTGCACGGCGGCCACTAGCACCCGGGTCGTGGCCAGGAACGGCAGGTAGCGCCGGAGTTCGCGCTCCACGACGGCCGGATAGACGCCGAACTCGTCGAGCACAGTGAGGAACGCCTGGAAGAGGCCGTCCAAGGCGAGAAAGGCATCCGGCAGGGCCACCCTCCGTACTACCGAGCAACTCACGTCACCCTCGTTCCACTGGTCTCCGACGAGGCCACCGACCATGGCCAGATGACCCCGCAGCACGATTGCGAGGCCGTTGATCCGCTCGCACGACCGTGCGTTCATCTTGTGGGGCATTGCCGACGAACCGACCTGTCCGGGTCGGAAGCCCTCGGTAGCCAACTCGTTGCCGGCCATCAGGCGAATAGTGCGAGCCAGGTTGGCCGGGCCACCGGCTGTCTGGGCCAGGGCCGACACCACGTCGAAGTCCAACGACCGCGGGTACACCTGTCCGACGGAATCCAGCATCTTTTCGAAGCCCAGGTGCTCGGCCACCAGCCGTTCAAGGCGGTCCACCCGGGCGCCGTCACCCAGCAGGTCCAGCTGGTCCTGCTGGGTTCCGACCGGACCCTTCAGGCCGCGCAGCGGGTACGCGGCCAACAGGTCGGACACCCGGCGGTGGGCCGTGAGGAGTTCCTCGGCGGCGGTGGCGAACCGCTTGCCGAGGGTCGTCACCTGGGCAGCCACGTTGTGGCTGCGGCCGGCCATCGCCAGGCCTTCGTGCTCGACGGCCAGTTGGGCCAGACGCGCCAGGGTCGCGACGATGCGATCCAGCACCAGCTCCAGGCTCCGCCGTACCTGCAGTTGCTCGACATTCTCTGTCAGGTCCCGCGACGTCATGCCCTTGTGGATGTGCTCGTGGCCGGCAAGGGCGCAGAACTCCTCGATTCGGGCCTTCACGTCGTGGCGGGTGACCCGCTCGCGTTCGCGAATGGACTCCAAGTCGACCTGGTCCAGCACCGCACGGTGGTCCTCCACGACCCCGTCCGGGATGTCCACGCCCAGCTCCCGCTGGGCCTCCATGACCGCTATCCAGAGCTCGCGCTCCATCACCACCTTGGCCTCGGGCGACCAGAGCTCGGCCATGGGCCTGCTGGCATACCGGGAGGCGAGGACGTTCTGCATGTACATCGGTTCCAAGCGTCTTCCTGTGCCGCTGCTCAGCGCGGCACCATTTCGGCCCTGTGCTTCTCCAGGGCCTCGACCAGTTCCGGATCATCGACCGCCAACATCTGGACTGCCAGGAGTGCGGCGTTCATCGCACCGTCCACGGCCACGGTGGCCACCGGGATGCCCTTCGGCATCTGGACGGTGGCGAGCAGCGAATCCCAGCCGTTGATGGCACCGCCCGAGAGCGGTATCCCGATGACCGGGAGGGTGGTCTGGGCTGCCACCGCGCCTGCCAGGTGGGCCGCCATGCCGGCTCCGCAGATGATCGCCGAATAGCCGGCGGAACGTGCACCGGCCACGAACCCGGCCACCAGGGCGGGGCTGCGATGGGCGGACATCACCCGAACGTCGGCCTCGATGCCGTAGCGCTCCAGCGTCTCGGCCACCGGGGCCATCTTCTCGCCGTCGTTCGGCGATCCCATGAGGACCGCCACCTTGTACGCCATCGATTTCTCCTGACCTGTTCGTCCAGTGGTGTGTTCTAGTCGCCGGTGGGCGCCGCCGCGATGTCGGTGCGGTGGCACATGCCGGGCCACGAGATCTCGGCCACCGCCTCGTAGGCCCTGTGGCGGGCCTCGTCGACCGTCGGGCCGCGGCCGGTGACGGTCAGCACCCGACCACCGGCTGTCACGAGAGCGCAATCGGAGCCGGCTCCAACACCCGCGACGAAGACGGTGACGCCGGCGACCTGTGCGGCAGCATCCAGTCCCCAGATCCGATCCCCGGTCCGTGGCGAGGTCGGGTATCCCTCCGAGGCGCAGACGACCGCCACCGCCGCTCCATCGTCGAACGTCGGCTCCGGACCGAGCCTTCCGGCGGCGGCGGCAGCCAGGAGCTCACCCAGGTCGCTGGTCAACCTCGGCAGCACGACCTGGGCCTCGGGATCGCCGAAGCGAACGTTGTACTCCAGCACCCTGGGCCCGCTGGGAGTAAACATGAGCCCGCAGTAGAGGACGCCGCGGTAGTCGATGCCCCGGCCACGCAGGGCTGCCAGGGTCGGCTCCACGGCTTCGGCCATAAGGGATCCGACCACGGCCTCCGTAGCCACGGGTACAGGCGAGTAGGCCCCCATGCCACCCGTGTTTGGACCGTCGTCTCCATCGCCGAAGCGCTTGAAGTCCTGTGCCGGGGCGAGCGCCACGGCCGTGGACCCATCACAGATGGCCAGAATCGAGAGTTCGGGCCCGGTGAGCCCCTCCTCGATCACGAGGGTCCGCCCGGCGTCACCAAAGGCGTCACCGGACAGGTAGGAGCGCACAGCGTCGACGGCCTCGGTCCGATCGGTCGTGACCAGCACACCCTTTCCTGCCGCCAACCCGTCGGTCTTGACGACGAAGAGGTCGCCCATCGTGTCCAGATAGGCCAGCGCTGCGACCTCGTCGTCGAATGTGCCGTGGCCTGCCGTGGGCACGCCGGCGTCTACCAGCACATCCTTCATCCAGGCCTTGGACCCCTCGAGGCGGGCGCCATCGGCACCCGGGCCGAAGACGAGACGACCAACTGACCTGAGGCGATCGGCCAGGCCTGAGACCAACGGGGCCTCGGAGCCGATGACCGTGAGGTCGGCCTCCAGTTCCTCGGGCGGGGTAGGGACCGAACCCTCGATCCCGGGGTTACCCGGGGTGACCACCACGTCGTGGTGGCGGCCCAGCACGTGGGCCAACGCGTGTTCACGACCGCCGGATCCGACGACGCACACTCTCATCGGATCGGCACCGGTGCGCTCTTCGCCGCAATCAGCCTGTGAACCGGAGGACCTGTTTGCGGTCCGGGCCGACTCCGACCATGCCGATGTGGACACCCACCTGCTGCTCCACGAACCTGAGGTAGGCGTCGGCCTCGGGTGGGAGCTGCGAGCGTTCCGTCACCTCCGAGATGTCGACGCCCCAGCCCGGCAGTTCCTCGTAGACGGGCGTGACCCGATGGAGCACCGACTGGTGGTAGGGCAGCTGGTCGAAGCGCTCGCCGTCAGCCTCGTAGGCCACGCACACCCTGATGACCTCCAGCTGGTCCAGGACATCCAACTTGGCAATGGCCAGCTCGGACAACGAGTTGACCCTGACGGCATAGCGGAGCATGACCGCATCCAGCCAGCCGGGACGCCGCCGTCGACCGGTGTTGGTTCCGTACTCGTGTCCGACGTCGACCAGGTGGTCGCCGACATCGTCGAACAGCTCGGTGGGGAACGGCCCGGCTCCCACCCGCGTCACGTAGGCCTTGGCGATGCCGATCACCCGGTCGATGTCCCGGGGGCCGATCCCGGCACCGGTGCAGGCACCACCGGCAACCGGATTTGATGACGTCACGAACGGATAGGTGCCGTGGTCCAGGTCTAGGAAGGTGGCCTGGGCGCCCTCCATGAGGATCCTGCCACCGGCGTCCAACTCGTCGTGTACCAGGCCGATGGCGTCGGTGATGTGGGGAATGAGCCGTGGAGCGCAGGTGCCCAGGTATTCGTCAGCCACCTCGTCGGCATCGATCGAAAGTCGGTTGAAGACACGGGTCAGGACCTTGTTGGTGTGTTCCAGCGCCGCCCCCAGCTTCTGCCGGAAGATCTTCTCGTCCAGGAGGTCCTGTACCCGGATGCCCACCCGCATGGCCCGGTCCGCATAAGCCGGACCTATGCCCCTCTTGGTGGTACCCAGCTTGTTCTTTCCCAGGTGGCGTTCGTGCAGGGCGTCCAGTTCCTGGTGGTAGGGGAGGATCAGGTGGGCATTGCCACTCACCCGGAGACCACTGGTGGACACGCCCCGCGACTCGAGCATGTCCATCTCGGTGATGAGGACGCGCGGATCGACGACCACGCCATTGCCGATTACCGGAGTGACATGGGGATACAGCACGCCGCTCGGCACGAGTTGGAGGGCGAAGGACTCACCGTCCACGACGATCCGGTGTCCGGCGTTGTGGCCCCCCTGGTAGCGGACAACCATGGACACCTCGCTGGCCACGAGATCCGTGAACCTGCCCTTGCCCTCATCGCCCCACTGCGTCCCGACGATGACGGTCGCTGGCACGGCACCTCTCCTGGATCGGGTCCCTTACGGGCCGAGCCTATCGCCGGTATCCGGTGGCCTCGGAGTGCATTTCCGCTCTCTCGCCGGTGATGCCGGGCCGAACCGGCCCACCGAATCCTGAGCGGTTCAGGCGCAGCATCCACGGTTTCCCCAGCCTCCTGTGGAAAACCCTGCTACCTCAGTGATGGCACCGTTCCCGCTGTGGACCCGAACCGCCTCCCAAACGAGTTCAGTGCCTCCGGGGAAGCCCGGTAACTCCTAAGAAACAGCAGGTCAACGGGGTTCCGTTAGCGTGATCGGCGGCCGCGGTAGATGGTGATGCTCTGCTCCACCGGGACCAGGTCCCGGCGGTACTGACGGTGCACGTCGGCCACCGCACGGTTGCCATCCGAGCGGGCCTCCGCCAACTCCGCCTCCAGCCTGGACACCTCGGCCTCGAGGGCCAGCACCCGCTTGACCCCCGCAAGGTTCAGGCCATCGGTCGTGAGTTGCGCTATTCGCAGCAGGAGGTCCACGTCGGCCTCGCTGTAGCGACGGTTGCCGCCGCTGGTGCGCGCCGGATCCAGAAGACCCCGTCGCTCGTAGATGCGAAGCGTCTGCGGATGCATGCCAGCCAACTCGGCGGCCACCGAGATGACGTAGACGGCCTGGTCCGGGCCGGGTCGCGAGTACGGCATCAGCGTGCTTCCTGCATCGCTGTCAGTCTGCCAGCCTGTCGCGCGGGCTGCCCGACGAGGCCTCGCCAAGGGCCTCGATGGCTTCCATCTCGGCGCTGGTGGGATCGGTCGGCACGTCGACCTCCACGGTCACCAGCAGGTCGCCGGTTCCCCGCCCGGTCTGGACTCCCCGTCTCCTGACGCGGAAGGTCTGACCGCTTCGGGTCCCGGCCGGAACCTTCAGGGTGACCGTGTCGTCCTCCAGGGTGGGCACGGGGATCTCGGCACCCATGACAGCCTCGGGAAAGCTGATGGGCATGACCACGGTGAGGTTCAGGCCACGACGACCGAATCGCCGGTGGGGTTCGACGACGACCACCACGAACAGGTCTCCATCGGGGCCACCACGGCCAGGGCCTCCCCGGCCCTTCAGCCGGATGCGCTGTTCGTCCTCGACGCCTGCCGGTATCCGTACCCGGACCTCCCTGGGCCGGCGCTCGATACCGGAACCCCGGCAGTTCCCACAGGGATCCTCGATACGCCGACCCCGTCCGCCACAGGAATCGCAGGGCCTGCTGAACGAGAACGGGCCCTGGTCGTCGGCCCGGACGCCACGGCCGCCGCAGCCCTCGCAGGTCGTGGGGCGGGTGCCCGAGCGGGCACCACTTCCCGAACAGGTCGAACAGGCGGCGTCGCTGACGAGGTGGATGGTGGTGGTGACACCGTTCACCGCCTCGACGAAGGACAGGGTCAGGCGGGTCTCCAGGTCGTCTCCACGACGGCCCCGTTGACCGCCGGGGCCCCCTGAGCCGAACATTCCGCCGAACAGGTCGCCCATGTCGAAGCCACCGGCACCCGGGAAGCCGCCCCCGCCGAAGCCACCTCCGCCCATTCCGCCCGCCATGGGTCCCATACTCCGGACCTGGTCGTACTCGGCACGTCGGTCCTCGTCGCCGAGTACGTCGTAGGCGGCTGATACCTCCTTGAACCGGGACTCGGCCGTGTCGTCACCCGGGTTGGCGTCCGGGTGGAGCTTGCGGGCCAGCTTTCGGTAGGCCTTGGTGACGTCCTTGGCCGATGCATCCTTCTGCACGCCGAGCGTGGCGTAGTAGTCCTTCTCGAACCACTCGCGCTGGGCGGTCATGGTCGTCCCCGGCCCTGCCGGATCAGCCCCGGACCTTCACCATGGCAGGCCTCAGCACACGGCCTGACCAGGCGTATCCGCGACGGAGCACCTCGATGACCACCTGTCCGTCGTCTCCGGCATCAGCCGGTACGTGGAGCACTGCCTCGTGGAGGGTCGGATCGAACGGCTGGTCCACCGGATCCAGGACCTCCAACCCGGCCGGTTCCAAGGCGTTGACCAGCGAGCTGCGTATCTGCGCCACCCCGTCGGCTCCGTGCTCAATCGCCAGGTCACAGGCGTCCAGCACCGGCAGCAGGCGCTCGGCGAGAGCGCCTCGTGCCACGGCCGCCACCTCGACGCTGCGCTTTTCGGCCTGCTTCCGGAAGTTGGCGAACTCCGCCGACACCCGCTGCAGGTCCCCCAGATAAGAGTCCCGCTCCGCCTCCAGAACCGCCATCAGATCCAAAACCGGATCCCCACCCAGGTCTTCCGGGCCTTCGCCAGACGGCCCAGCAATGTCGACGTCGTCGACGATCGGTGCGGCGATATCGGGAGTCAAGGCTTCGACACCCGACGAGGTGTCGGGCGACTCACAGGAGACGTCTGTCGACGGGGTGTCGACCGACGGCTCGTCCTCTGGTGAAGACACGTCACCCAAAGGAAGGTCGCTCACGACTCGTCGACGATCTCGGCATCCACGACGTCCTCGTCGGACCCCGACTCATCCGCTGCCCCTGCGGAGGTCGCCTCTGCCTGGGCGGCCTCGTACAGGCGCTGTCCGAACTCCTGGCTGGCCGCCATGAGGGCTTCGGTGGCCTCACCGATGGCCTCAACGTCATCACCTTCGAGAGCGGCCTTGAGCGCGGCGAACTTGTCGTCCACGCTGGACCGCTCGTCTTCGGTGAGCTGGTCGCCCTGGTCGGCCAGGAGCGTCGCCGTCCGGTACACGAGGTTGTCGGCCGTGTTCCGGACCTCGGCCTGCTCGCGACGGACCCGGTCCTCGTCGGCGTGGGCCTCGGCGTCGCGGACCATCTGGTCGATGACGTCCTTGTTGAGGGACGACTGGCCGGTGATGGTCATCGACTGCTCGTTGTCCGTCGCCCTGTCCTTGGCCGACACGTGGACGATGCCGTTGGCGTCGATGTCGAAGGTGACCTCGATCTGCGGGGTTCCCCGCGGGGCCGGCGGAAGGCCGACCAGCTGGAACTTGCCGAGGGTCTTGTTGAACTGTGACATCTCCCGCTCACCCTGGAGGACGTGGATATCGACAGACGGCTGGCTGTCCTCCGCCGTGGTGAACACCTCGGTGCGCTGGATGGGGATGGTGGTGTTGCGCTCGATGAGCCGCGTCATCACCCCTCCCTTGGTCTCGATGCCCAACGACAGCGGTGTCACGTCTAAGAGGAGCACGTCCTTGACCTCACCCACTAGGACGCCTGCCTGGACTGCGGCGCCTATGGCCACGACCTCGTCCGGGTTGACGTTCTTGGAGGGATCCCGGCCTGCGATCTCCTTTACCAGCTCCACGACTGCCGGCATTCGGGTGGAGCCGCCCACGAGGATCACGTGGTCGACCTCTCCCCTGGTCAGCCCGGCGTCCTTCACGGCCTGCTCGAACGGCGTCCGACAGCGGGCAAGCAGGTCGGCGGTGAGCTCCTGGAACTTCGCCCGACTGAGCATGTAGTCGAGGTGTAGTGGTCCGGCGTCGGTAGCCGTTACGAATGGCAGGTTGATCTGGGTCTGCTGGACCTGCGAGAGCTCGATCTTGGCCTTCTCGGCGGCCTCCTTGAGCCGCTGGGCGGCCATGGCGTCGGCAGCCAGGTCAACCCCGTGGTCGTTCCTAAACGACGTGACCAGCCAGTCGATGACCGCCTGGTCCCAGTCGTCTCCACCCAGCTTGGTATCGCCGTGCGTGGCCTTCACCTCGAACACGCCGTCACCGATCTCCAGCACCGACACGTCGAACGTGCCGCCGCCCAGGTCGAACACGAGGATGGTCTGGTCGGCACCGTCCTTGTCCAGCCCGTAGGCGAGGGCCGCCGCGGTCGGCTCGTTGATGATGCGGAGCACCTCGAGGCCGGCGATCTGGCCCGCTTCCTTGGTGGCCGTCCGCTGGGCGTCGTCGAAGTAGGCCGGCACGGTGATGACGGCCTGGTCGACGGCGGTACCCAGGTACGCCTCGGCGTCCCGCTTGAGCTTCTGGAGGGTGCGGGCTGAGATCTCCTGAGCGGTGTAGTCCTTGTCGTCGATGTCCTGCTTCCAGTCGGTGCCCATCTGGCGTTTCACCGACCGGATGGTGCGGCCCGGATTGGTGATGGCCTGGCGCTTGGCGACCTCGCCGACAAGCACCTCACCGTCCTTCGCGAACGCCACGACCGACGGGGTTGTCCTGGAGCCCTCGGCGTTGGCGATCACGACGGGATCGCCACCCTCCAGGACGGCTACAACCGAGTTGGTGGTTCCTAGGTCTATTCCTACGGCCTTGCCCATGGTGCTGTCTCCTTGCTTTCTTCTCAGTCTGCTGAGAGGTCTCTGCGGGGGAGTTCGCCCGTCGGGCCCGGGATCGGGGGAGGGTTCCCGGGCCGACGGTGCAGGTTAGTGCTGCCTAAAGCAACTCCACCCTTTATGTTGTGCTCCACTATAGCAATCTTGAGTGGCTCTATAGCAACTTCTGGACAGAAGAAGTCTGGAAAACACCGCCTCACCGATCCGGGCAGGTCCGATACCGTGGACCCTGCCCAATGACCTCGTCTCCCCGGGAACCGCCATGCCGACCCTGATCCTCCTCCGCCACGGCCAGAGCGAATGGAACGCCACGAACCAGTTCACCGGGTGGTACGACTGCGACCTCACGGACCTGGGAAAAACCGAGGCCCGCAGCGGTGCCCTCCTGCTCACCGCTGCCGACATCTCGCCCGACGTCGTACACACCTCCCTCCAGGTCCGGGCCATCCACACGGCTAACCTGGCCCTCGAAGTCCTTGGCCGTTCCTGGATACCGGTCCGCCGCGACTGGCGGCTGAACGAACGGCACTACGGCGACCTAACGGGGCTGGACAAGGCCGCCACCAGAGAAAAGTACGGTGCCGAACAGCTCCAGGCCTGGCGCCGGGGCTACGCCACACCACCGCCTCCCATAACGGCCGAGAACCCGTTCAACCCCAACGACGACATCCGGTACGCCGATATCAACCCACCCCTGGCCGAGTGCCTGGCCGACGTGGTCGACCGGATACTCCCCTACTGGGACGAGGCCATCGCGCCTGACCTGCGTGCCGGGCACGTGGTGCTGGTGGCGGCACACGGCAACAGCCTCCGAGCCATGTGCAAGTTCCTGGACGGAATCAGCGACGACGACATCGCGGACCTGAACATCCCGACCGGAACCCCGCTCGTCTACGACTTGGACGACGACCTGCGCCCGGTCGAGGCGAAGCCCGTGCTGGAACGCTCGCTGGACCCCGCTGCCGCAGCGGTAGCCGCAGCGGCCGTGGCCGAGCAGGCAGGCTGAAACACCGCCCGGGGCGCGGAACGGGCGGGCCCCATAGGACCCGCCCGCCTCCCTTCGACCTGTCGGGCTCAGCCGACCAGCACCGGCTCCGGGCCGTAGCCGGGCGAACCATGCTCGGCCACGTCGAGGCCAGCCAGCTCCTCTTCTGCCGACACCCGCAAGCCCACCGTGGACTTCAGGACCTTGAACAGGATCGCCGAGGTGCCGAGTACCCAGACGGCGACGATCACCACGCCGATGGCCTGCACCAGCAACTGGTCGAAGCCGCCGCCGTAGAAGAGGCCGGCGTCATCACGCCCGAGGAAGGCATCGTCGTACCTGGCGAAGAGGCCGATGGCCAAGGTGCCCCAGGCACCGCACACGCCGTGGACGGACACGGCCCCCACCGGGTCGTCGATGCGCCGACGCTCGATGAACAGCACCGAGTAGACGACGATCACCCCGCCGATGAAGCCGACGGCGACAGACCCGGCGAAGGACATGGTGCCGGTTCCGGCGGTGATGCTGACCAGGCCAGCCAGGACACCGTTGCCGGCCATCCCCACGTCCATCGCACCGGTCTTGCGCCAGATGGCCGCACCAGCACCGACCACGCCGGCCGAACCCGCCAGAAGCGTGGTCGTGATGCAGTGGGCCACCCAGTTGTCCATGGCCAGCTCGGATCCGGCGTTGAAGCCGAACCAGCCGAACCAGAGGACGAACACACCGACGACCGCGAAGCCGACGTTGTGGCCCGGAATCGCCCGCGGCTTGCCGTCGGGTCCGTACTTGCCGATACGTGGGCCGAGGAACACGGCGCCCATGAGGGCCGCCCAGCCACCCGCGCTGTGGACGATGCTGGATCCGGCGAAGTCGCTGAAGCGGGCGTCACCGATGCTCAGGTCCGAGAGGATCCCGTCGCCCTGCCAGAACATGTGGACGACCACCGGGTAGATGAACCCGCTCATCACCAGGCTGAACAACAGGTAGGCGGAAAACTTCGTGCGCTCGGCCATGGCCCCCGAGGCGATGGTCACCGCAGTTGCGGCGAACACCACCTGGAAGAAGAAGAACGACGGCGTGGCCAGCACGTCGCCGTCGACGAACGACTCGGACATGCCCGACAGGAAGAAGGAGTCCGTGCCGATGAGGCTGCCCCCGTCTGAGCCGAAGGCGAATCCGAAGCCGACGGCCCAAAAGGCCAGTGCTCCGATCGCCATGTCCGCCAGGTTCTTGGCCATGATGTTGCCGATGTTCTTGGCCCGGGTCATCCCGGCCTCGACCAGGGCGAACCCGGCCTGCATCAGGAACACCAGGCACCCGGCGAGGATCAGCCAGAGGCTGGTCAACAGGGCCGCGTTGTACTCGGCGGGAGTCAGCTCCTGGGCCACAGCCGGGGTCGCCGTGAGGGCGATCGCGGCCACGATGCCGAAGAGGCCGAAGCCCACCTTGTGGACTCGGCTCCTTCCGGCCCTACGTCTCCACAGCGTGGTTGTTGGTCTGGTCATGCTTCTCACGATTGCCCCTCCAAAGGTGGACGTCGATTCGAACGGTCCGAACGTACGAGGGGTGGGTTTCGCCAACGTTCGCTGAGTATGACGACCGCGAAACGGCTACCTGACAGGAACCTGACCACCGCCTGGTCGGTGACACCCGTTCGCACCCGGTTCATGGCCTCGAAACAGTGGGGAAACAGGCGGTGCCTAGGTTCAGGCCATGGACGGGAACCCGACGACGACCGGGCAACGGGTGGGAGCGCCGCAATGGACCTGACCGATGTGGCCGTGGTCCGGTGGCCCGACGAGACCCGGCAGTTGGAGGAGTTGCGGCGCAAGGGCGTCCCGCGGTTGGCCCTGGTCTCTCCCCACGCACCGCCGTTCGCCCCCGTCGACCCCCTCGAGGACTGGGTACGGCTACCGGCCGCCCCCGCCGACGTCCGCGCCCGTGTCCTCACCCTCGTGGGCCGGGCCGAGGAGGACCTGCGTCGCCGACCGGAACTATCCGACGATCGGCTCCTGCGCTACGGCAGGTGGTGGGTGGCCCTCGCTCCCGCCGATGCCCGCCTCATCGCCCCACTGGTGGATCGGTTCGGCACCGTCGTAGGCCGTGGCGAGCTGGCGAAGGCTGGCTGGCCCGACGGCCTACCCAGCCGCAACTCGCTGGACGTCCAGCTGGGGCGACTCCGCCAACGCCTGAATGGGTCCGGCCTGACGCTGCGGACCGTGCGCTCCCGCGGCTGCGTGCTGGCATAGGGCACCTGACCCGGTACCAGGGCCGTCGGCCACGGAGATCCGCCCCGGCCGCGTGCCAGACCGCACAGGAACGTACCGGTAGTCTCGGCGGGCCATGAGCCCTCAGCGCCTCCGTCCCAACCACGCAGTCATCGGCCTCGGGGTCCTCGTAGCCCTGTTCACAGTCGGATCAGGCGTCGCCTCGCTGGTCAACGGATTCCACGATGACTCGCCGATCACCCGCGAGGTGTTCGTAAACGTGCCCGGGCCGCTGAAGCTGGCCTTCTACACGGTCATCCCGATGCTGATCATCTACGGGGCGGTGCTGTTCTCCCAGCGGGTCCAGAACTGGCAGCGGGGCACCCCCGACAACCGCTCCACCAACGCCGGCAACGCCAAGCGGCGCTTCGGTGACTTCCGGTCGGGCGTGTACATGAAGACGCTGCTGCGCGAACCCGCGGCCGGCATCATGCACGCCCTCATCTACTTTCCCTTCCTGATACTGATGGCCGTCACCACGGTGCTCGAGATCAACCACCAGGTTCCGGAATCAATCAAGTTCCTGCACGGCGACGTCTACCGGGCCTACACGGCTGTGGGCGACATAGCCGGGGCGCTCTACCTAGTCGGCGTGGTGTGGGCGGTGCTCCGCCGTTACGGCCCGAGGCGTTTTCGGCCCTACCGGATCCGCATCAAGTCGAAGCCCGAGCACGCAGCCGTACTCCTCATCTTCATGGCGATCGGCATCACCGGATTCGGAGCCGAGGCGTTCCGAATCGCCCTGCAGGACTCACTCGGCGGCCACGGCGCCGAGGCGGAGACATGGTCCGTGATCGGCTACCCGCTGGCCATGGCCATAGGTGGTTCCGACCAGTTGGCCGGCGACCTGGCCGGATGGCACCAGGGCTGGTGGATCGCCCACGTGATGTCCTTCATGGCCTTCCTGGCGTTACTGCCGATCACCATGATCCGGCACATGTTCACCTCGCCACTGAACATGTACCTGAAGGACCGGGACCGGCCCAAGGGCGCCATGAAGGCAATGCCAAACCTCATGGAGACCGAGTTGGAGAGCTTCGGGGCCTCGACCATCGAGGAGTTCACCTGGAAGCAGTTGCTGGACACCGACTCGTGCACCATGTGCGGCCGCTGCACCAGCGTCTGTCCGGCGCATGCCACCGGCAAGCCGTTGGATCCACGCGAGATCGTCCTGAAGACCGGCGAGGTGATGGCGGCCACCGGAACACCGGTCGTGTCGCCCCCCATCGGCACCGACGCCGAGATCTCGGTACCGGCCAACTGGATGTTCGACCGGATCACGAGCGACGAGCTCTGGGCATGCACGACCTGTCGGGCCTGCGACGAGATCTGTCCGGTCAACATCGAGATCATGGACAAGATCCTGGACATGCGCCGCTACCTGTCGTTGATGGAGTCCGACTTCCCGACCGAGCTGGGTAGCGCCTACCGTTCGATGGAGAACTCCGGGAACCCGTGGGGCCTGTCCCAGAGCGAACGGGCCGACTGGGTCGGCGACCTGGAGGGCATCCAGGTCCTCGACGGCGGCGACCCGCTCGAGTCCGAGTACCTCTACTGGGTGGGCTGCGCCGGCTCCTTCGACGACAAGAACAAGAAGGTGTCCAGGGCCATGGCGAAGTTGATGCAGCGCGCCGGGGTGTCGTTCTCGATCCTGGGTCCGTCCGAGATGTGTACCGGGGATCCGGCCAGACGCTCCGGCAACGAGTACATATTCCAGATGCTGGCCATGCAGAACGTGGAGACGCTTGGCTCGATGGGCGTCAAGAAGATCGTCACCCAGTGCCCGCACTGCTTCAACACACTGACCAACGAGTACCCACAATTGGGAGGCCACTATGAGGTGGTCCACCACAGTCAGCTCCTGGAGTGGCTGATCGACCAAGGCAGGCTGGACATGGAGGGGGCACGCCTCGAGGAGCGGATCGTCTACCACGACTCCTGCTACCTGGGCCGGCACAACGACGTGTACACCGCCCCCCGAAACGTCATCGGCAGCCTGGCTGGAATCGAGATCGTGGAGGCCGAACGGTCGGGCACAGAGGGCATGTGCTGTGGTGCGGGTGGCGGCCGGATGTTCATGGAGGAGCACATCGGCAAGAACATCAACGTCGAGCGCTCGCAGGAACTGCTCGCCACAGGTGCCGGGCGCATCGCCACGGCCTGCCCCTTCTGCTACATCATGATCGATGATGGGGTGAAGGCCGAGGGAATCGAGGAGGACCAGGTGAAGGTGGGCGACATCGCCCTGCACCTCCTCGAGGCCCTCGAGAACAGCGACGCCGCTGCCAGGGCCGAGGCCCAGGCCTGACCCCTCCCCGGCTACGACCGGGTCAACGCGGCTCACCACCCATCCGGCTCAGAGGTCGAAGAACCTCACTGCGTTGTGGCCGAGAACCGCTTCCTTCTGATCGCTGGTCAGGTGCGCTGAGCCCCTGACCAGTCGCCCGGGCTGCTCCTCCCCGAGGGGAAACGGGTCGTCTGACCCGAGCATCACGTGGTCCGAACCCATCACGGCGACCAACAGCCGCAAGGCGTCGTCGCTGAACACCGCCGAATCGACGTGGAACCGGTCGACGTAACTGGACGGCGGCTCAGGGCAGTCGGCGCGAACGAGGTCGCGTCGGCGCCAGGCATTGTCCACCCGCCCCAGTTGGGCAGCGAAGTTGCCGCCACCGTGGGCGAAGCAGAGGCGCAGGCCGGTGGGCAGCCGTTCAAAGGCCCCGCTGAGGACCAGCGACAGGATGGCCAGGTGGGTCTCGGCGGGCATGCCGACCAGCCACCGCAGCATGTGGGCGGGCATCCGCTCCCCGGCCATGGTGTCCCACGGGTGCACCAGAACCGGAATCCCCTCGTCGGCACAGTGGTGCAGGAACCTCACCAGGTCCGGGGCATCCAGGTTCCGGCCGCCGACATGGCTGCCTATGTGCACGCCCACGTGACCATCGGCCACCGACCGCGTCACCTCGGAACAGGCCCTATCCACGTCCTGGAGTGGCACCTGGCACAGCGGCCTGAGCCGGTCGGGGTAACCGGCGCACATCTCCAGGGCCAGGTCGTTCACTAGACGGGCCCAGGGTACGGCAACGACGGGATCCGACGAGTAGCCGAACAGCATCGGCGTGGCCGACACGACCTGCACGTCGATCCCGTGCTCGTCCATCCGGGCGATCCGTACATCGGGATCCCACAGCGACGCCTCGACCGGACGGAACTCGGCGTTCCCCACCATGAGCTGTCCGGTGCCGTCGCCGTCGTCGCGCAACCACGGCCCATCGGAGCCGTGCATAGCCCCCTGTCCACGGCTGATCCGGGGGAAGAAGTGTGCGTGGACGTCAACGGTTCGACGGTCCACGGCCTCAGCCCGACCCGGGATGGACGACACCACAACTCGGACATGTCCGGGCATTCAGGTCGTCGGCGAACGCGGCAAACAGCGGCGGGAGGTCGTCGACAATCGAAGCCACAGCCACCTCCACCCTGTGCAGCAGGTGGTGGCACCCCTCGCAGAACCACTCGAAGCCGTCGACCACCCCGTCCGGACGGGCGAACTCGACAACGATCCCGATGCCGTCGGGATCGGTGCGTCGCGGCGAGTGCCGAATGTGTGCCGGCAGCATGAACACCTCGCCGGCGCGGATCTCCACGTCACGCGGCGGGCTTCCCGGCTCTTCCATGAGGCGCAGGACCATCGACCCCTCCAGTTGGTGGAAGAACTCCGGGTGTGGATCGTCGTGGAAATCGACCCTGCTGGTCCCCCCACCCACGACCATCACGTCCATGGCCGAGTCCGTCCAGAGCAGCCGGTTCGCAACCGGTGGCCTCAACTCATGGCGATGCGCGTCAATCCAAGCCTGAAGGTCGAACGGTAGGAGCATGGTCGGTCCGGGCCTTCAGCCGGCGGTCCGGCGAAGGGCCGTGGCCTTCACCTCTATGAGGAGGCACGGGTCGGGCAGGGCCCGTACGGCGACGGTCGTTCGGGCCGGTGCCACGCCATCGGCGAAGAAGTCGGCCCAGGCGCTGTTCCAGGCGTCGAAGTCGTCCATGTCGACGAGGAAGGCCGTGGCCTCCACCAGATCGGCGCGGTCGAGGCCAACCGTCGCCAGGACATGTTCGACGTTGGCAAGCACGGCACGAGACTGGACGGCGGCGTCCAGGTGCACAGAGCCGTCCTCGCCCACCTCGGCTCCCTCGATCGAGTCGTCGACACGACGTGCGCTGGTTCCGGACACGTACACGTGGTCACCGGCCGTCCGCACGTGGGGAAAGGCACCCCGGGCCTGCGGCAGTGGACCGGGAGTGGCAGTCACCGGTTGAAGTTCTCCCAGTACCGGCTGGGCCGTGGGCCGTCCTGTCCCCGGTACTTGGAACCCAGGCCACTGGAGCCATAAGGCCGGTCGGCGGCGGTGGTCATGCGCATGAAGGAGATCTGGCCGATCTTCATGCCCGGATAGAGCGTGATGGGCAGATTGGCCACGTTCGAGAACTCCAGGGTGAGTTGGCCGTCCCAGCCGGCGTCCACGTACCCGGCGGTGGAGTGGATGAGCAGGCCCAGCCGACCGAGGCTGGACTTGCCCTCCAGACGGGCCACCAGGTCGTTGGGAACCGCCACGCGCTCGGAGGTGGAGCCGAGCACGAACTCTCCCGGGTGGAGGATGAACGGGTCGTCGCCGGTCACCTCCACCTGCTCGGTCAGCGCCGAGAGGTCGGTCCTGACGTCGATGTGGCCCATGGCGTGGTTGCGAAACACCAGGAACCGGTGGTCCAGGTGCAGGTCCACCGAGGACGGTTGCACGCACGAGTCGTCGAACGGGTCGATGACGATGCGCCCCGCGGCGATCTCTTCGCGGAGGGAACGGTCGGAGAGGATCATGCGGCGACGATGCTAACCACGCGCCGGTGTCGGCCCGCCGGGTCGACCATCAGGCCCTGGCGCCGTCCACGATGAGCGAGATGATCTCGAACATGACGACCATCGCCCGGTAGCTGGTGATGGCGTTGGGCGAGTCGACCGTCGGCGTCGTGCTCACACCTGAACAGGGTGGGGATCTCGTACCAGTAGAGCCCGTCCATCATCTTCTGCTGGTCGGTCCGATCAACCACCGGTCCTCCCTCTCTATCCCTGAGCCGGGACTGTTCGTCCTCAGAGTCGGGGGTTCCTGCCGAAGGCCTCCCGTAGCAGCGGGAGGTAGTGCTCGAACGGGTTCGAGTCGTAGGACGGGTCGAAGGCAGGGGCGTCGTACTCCGAACAGAACGTGGCGCAATGGTCGTAGTGCTCGTGTCCATCGAACAGGTCGCGGGTGTCGCGGTCCATGCCGAGGTGGTGCCAGAAGTAGTACCCCTGGAAGATGCCGTGGTGCTCGACCATCCAGTGGTTGGCGCTGGACACGAACGGCTTCAGGATCGCGGCGGCCACGTCAGGATGGTTGTACGGCGTGAGCGGATCACCGAGGTCGTGGACGAGGGCACACAACACGTACTCGTCGTCGCGACCATCGCGTTCAGCCCGGGTGGCCGTCTGCAGGCTGTGCTCCAGCCGGTCCACCGGGAAGCCGCCGTAGTCGTCGCGCAGGTGGTCGAACTGCTCGATGATCCGGTCCGGGAGGGCCTGCTCCAACTCGGTCCGCTGGCCCATGATGACCATCCAGTCCTCCCTCGTGGAGGTGGACATGTCGGTGAACGACGCCCGTGGCGCCTCGTGCAGGTCTGTCATTCGTCGCCTCCCTCGTGGAACCCATCCATCATTGCCGCTTCATCCTCCGGGTCCGGTCCTGCAGCCGGGGTCGCCGGCGACCACTGGTGGCCGAACGGATCGGACAGCCGTTCGTAGCGATCGCCCCAGAACATGTCCTCTGACCCCATGAGAAGCGTCGCCCCGGCTGCGACGGCCGTGTCCAGCGCAGCGGCGGCACCGTCCGCGCATATCTCAGAGACGACCTCGGTGCGTATGGGTCTGTGGGCTTCAACCATGGTGCTTCCCCTCCTGGTCGCGAACCTAGACGGTGCCCCGGTCGGACGCCTGCCGGGGATCAGTCGAAGTCCAGGGCCTCCTGGCCCTGAGTAGCTCGAAGAGCCCGCGAAGTTCCCCGCGGCTTCCAGGGTCGCCGGCCAGGTTGACCATCTCGTGGAGCTCCTCACCGTGGTCGTGCCACTCGTGCTCCTACCCGTCGAAGGCCGCGTCCACGACGACGATGCCGATCGGACTGTCGGAGGTTCAGGAGGCGGACGTACCGGGAACCGGTGCGACCATCCGC
>ENA-ORXI01000895-ORXI01000895.1-sediment-metagenome-genome-assembly--contig:-NODE-895-length-24244-cov-14.188687_pt1 | contig 24244 bp, 22 predicted proteins | sample MGYA00237861_ERZ511468 | MGnify/ENA primary metagenome ERZ511468 (study PRJEB26299, sample SAMN06266213) | sediment metagenome | isolation source: Hudson Canyon methane seep mesocosm | place...
ATTGCGCCGATCTTCGTGGAAAATATCGGCAGTTTTAGCAAGCTAAAAATAATTGGACTTGATCAGAGGTTCCTTAACAAAGCTTGCAGCTTCTCAATCAATATTAGAAGAGGGAATATATTCTTTCCTTTTCAGAAAAGACACTTGAAATGTTCTTTATGTGATGTAGTTCTATTTTTTATAAAACTGATTGGTTGAAATATCAGAAAGTGTGATGCAGTGCATATTTAAAGCTAGACGGTTGTGTATATTTACGCCGGAATCAAGATAATAAATTATTAATAGAATTAACTCTACTGGAAAGGTAGATTCAGCATTTGTGTAAAAGGAAATTTCAGTTAAAAATATACCATGAAACAAAAATCAAACAATATACAGCGATTTTATCTTATTTGTTGTTCAGCAGTATTAGCAATTAGCTTCAGTCTAGTTAATCCCACCTCAGTATTTGCGGATAATCTTGCACAAGTTAGTGAACAAATAACAACCATGCCTTTGACACTTGAGGGGGCTCGGATAAGGATTGTTGAAACCAGGAAAATATTAGAGGATGCAAAGGATTTTAGGGATTCTGCCAAAGAAGCTTTAGTGGCAATTAATAAAAAAGAAAGTAGAGATGAATGGACGCAGGTAAATAAAATATTCCAAAAAGCCAGAAGTAAAGTCAAAGCGGCTAAACAGGTTAATAATAAAGCGAAGAAATGGTATAAACAGTTTAAAAAAAGAGCTAGAAAAGGTGACATAGGTTGATTACAAACGAATAGGTAAGGTTTAAAAGTCTGTGTCATTTATTAAAATCAATGCACTTGTATTAAGGAATGACACAGATCTCAACCATTTAATTTTGAACAAGTCCTTAAAGACCTGCAATCAGGTAAAGATCTAACAGGAAAAGACGACGTTCTCGACCCTATAAATAATTCTGGGTCTTCGTGCAATGGTCTATAGGCCTCTTCCTTTCAATAGACCTACAACATTTGACTCCGCATATTTTGGAGGCTGACTTAACTACATATGCATGTGATCTCTCATAAAATGCTCTTCTTATATCTCAATTCTTTTATATTTTGCTAGTAAATGAAGGGGTTCACATAGTACCTGTAAATCAAAGCGCTCTACGATCAAAGGCAACATCACTTATATTTCACCAGTGCATGCAGAAACGATTACAGTCCCAGCGTTAGTATCACCTTTGTCTTTTATACTTTTTGGTCAAATAGTTTTTGACCTTTTATTTGCGGAAATGTCTCTGTTGTCGGTGTGCCATTATTAGCTGACATATGCCCTAGCTTTAATCCAGATTTTTCAAATTGTGTTTTCAGATAATCTAAATTTGAGTTGATTTTTTTTACAAGCTCTTCGTTATCACTCCAGAATAAAGTATTTATGGTTTGATCAGAGCAAGATACTTTGCAATGAATTGTTTCCTGCTCTTTAGGCGTGATGATTATAGTAACAGACCAGTTTTCCATATCATCTACGTTGTTTTGTTGTTGCTCTCTATTAACTTCAACCCTGACAGTTTCAGACTTATCATTATTTAAAAAAGGCAAATCTAGCAACCATACTAGTCGGGTACTATCTTCTTTTGGTAGCGAAGTCAGTTGATTTAGAATTATTTTGGCCAGACTACTTTCAGTTTTTTGCTGCATTTCTTTGAATAAATTAATTTCATTAGAAAGTGCCTTTTTGTCTTGATGTAGTTCTATTTCCTGTTTAAGTACTTGTTGAAATTTTAATAGTAGATTTTTAAAGTCTGTTTGTACATCTGAATCATTATTGCTCATTGATTGTGCTAGTTTCGCTTCTAAAAACAAACCAGATTGAGCAAACATTTTCTTTACTTGTGAATGATCTTTAATTTCTTTTAATTGGGGAATACTGTTTAAAATCTCTTTTGCTAAACGCTTTAAAGCCTCTGGCACTTTTTCATTTTTATTGATGAGAGGGAGCTTAAGGACAAGTTGGTTGATAAGTTCTGATGGCTGTTCTTGAATAGGAAAGACTTGCTTCATAGTGTCTAACACTTTTTGCTCGGGGTTGGTTGGTGAAGCAAGTATTTTAAAATCAAATTTGTTATCAGTTTGAATGACTTCTAGCCGTACTGGTTGGCCTAGTTTTAAAATGCCAGGTTGAATTGCCAAGTCTTTTGCAGAGGAAGTAATTGAGTTAAGCAATTGTTGTTTATTAATAGTAATAATTGGTGAGCTACTCGTCGATGAGTTTTCATTGACAGGGGTTTGTACTTGTAACTGAACCCTATTGTTTTTAAAGCCCACAATCGATGCGGTTATGACTTGTCTTGGAACCACTTTAGGTTGAGTGATTTCAATTATTTTAAATTCAGGTTTTTCCCCTGTTTTTTTTACTTCCAGTAGCAATTGTTGATTAAGTAAGGGGGGGGGCAAAACTTTTTTTGAATTTAAAGCTGTTGAAGAATAGCTTAATTGCTTTTCTGTCACTGAAACAACTAACTTGTTACTAATATCACTCGCTATAGACTGTGATTTTATCACTCCAAGTTTAATATTATTTTCTTCCAGTCCAACAACTGTAGCAGTTATTATTTGCCCTTTTATCAGGTTGACTGATGAGGTATTGACGATTTTAAATTCTGGATTCAGCCCTGATTTATTAACTTCAAGTTGTATTTTTTGTCCTGGTTTATAATCTGCAATTTGTGAGCTCTCAGCGGGTGCTAAACCCGCTTTTGTATTTTTTGTTTCAGTAAAGACTAAATTTTGCTTTTTAAGGGTAATAACAGGATTTTGTTGTTGTAAAATGCTTTGTTGTGAATTTTTACTATAGGCTGAAGTTTCAATAGAAGGTGAGGTATAGAGTTTTAATTGCACGGTATCATCATTAATAGAGATGATTTTTGCAGAAATAACAGTGGGAGATAGGTTACTAAATGTTTTTGTGGGATTGGGGACTGTTTTTATTTGTTCAGCAGATATGATGGTTTTAAGAACAAGGCTGTCACTCTTTAAAGGCTTGTTCTCAGAATTTTCAGCAACCTTAAATTCTATCGCGGGTGTTAATTTACTGACGATAATATTGAGTGTTTGTCCCGGTTTTATTTCTAGAGCTTGATTGCTTTGTAGTTGTATCGATTTGTTTGATGGAATGATTTCTAAAATGATGGTTTGGTTTTCTGCTTTAGTGCTAATAACTTTAACTTCTAATTGCTGGTTTAATTTTAAGTTAAGTGATTCTGTTGTTAGTTGAGCAATTGTCGAGCGATTTTCTTGAGTCAGAGAAGGCTTGATATCCATCTTAAATTAACTCAACATGAGTCGTATATGCTCAATTTCATCTTTTGCCTGGTCAAGAATATTAATGCTTTGATCAATATTCAGACTGCCTGAGACTAATTTCTGATAAGCAGGTAATTCGTCCATTTTTGGCATTTTTTTAATATCGATCTTACCAATAAAACTATGCAATTGCGAAATCATTACAATATCTGAGTAATTTGGCTCAGCACCACTATCTCTGTACCAATTCTCTGCATGAGTGATAACATCTTCGAAATCAGCTGGGAAGTCCCACTTTCTAATAATTTGTATTCCAATTTCAACACGCAATTTCTTAACAGTTTCTTGTAAATCTTTAGGGTTAGCAAGAATGTCAGGGTGTTTGTCGGCATAAGTCAAAATTGGAACTACGCCAATATCATGGATTAAACCGGCCAGCATGGCTCTATCGGGATCAAAACCAGGTGTTTTGTGGGCAAACACAGCACTGATAGAAGCAACATAGTTACTGTGTGCCCAGAGATCTTGCATTTTTTTTCTAATGATAGGGGATTTTGCCGTAAACACGGCTTTCATCGCAAACGCGGTGATAATATCCTGTGAAGCTTTAAGGCCAATTCGAGTTAATGCTTCAGGGCAGCTTTCAATTTTTCGTCTTCCTCTGTAAAGCGGGCTGTTTGATATTTGTATTAAGCGAGCTGTGATAGAAGGGTCAATTTGAACAACACGTGCTATTTTACTGTTGTTTGCTTTGTCATCATTAATTGCACGACGAATTTTAAACGAAACATCTGGAATAGTGGGTAAAGCAAGTTTTTCAGATTGCATAAACTTGAAACAATCATGGTATAACTTATTTTTAGCTAAATTAGCAGCTGTTTTTGATGTGTTTTCGGAGACAGTCATATATGAAAGTTAGGGTCTGTCAAAAGTAAGGAAAATCCAATTAAAGTGTGACAGGTCAAATTTTAGTCATCTACAAAAATGATTTTAGTTTAAAATTGTTATTTTGGTTAAGAGTTAGTGCAATTTATGAGTAAAATTAAATGAGTGATAATCATACAACTATTGAAGCTGATGTTATCACAACTCTAACAACTATCAGAGACTATATTCGCTGGGGAGCGAGTCAGTTAGCTGCAAGTGATGCATTTTTGGGGCATGGAATTGCTACACCGCTACATGAATCTGCTGCGCTTGTGTTAAATAGCTTGTTTCAACCTTATAATCTTGATGATTGTTATTTTGGCGCAACCTTAACTATTGAAGAACGTAAACGAGTTGTCGAGGTTTTCAATAGACGAATACAAGAGCATATTCCTGTTGCTTATTTAACACATGAAGCAACTTTTGCTGGTTTGTCTTTCTATGTAGATGAAAGAGTACTGGTCCCCAGGTCGCCAATTGCAGAATTAATTGAGCAACGTTTTGCTCCTTGGGTAGACGAAGAAGAGGTCTATAATGTGCTTGATTTATGTACAGGAAGTGCTTGCATTGCCATTGCCTGTGCCTATGCATTTCCAGAGGCACAAATTGATGCAGTGGAGCTATCTGATGATGCGTTAAAGGTAGCCAGCATCAATATTGAAAAACATGCGATGAATGAACAACTCGGTTTATTTAAATCTGATTTGTTTAATGCACTTCCAGAGAGGCAATATGATGTGATTGTCAGTAACCCACCTTATGTAGCGATACCAGAATGGGAAAGTCTCCCCGCTGAGTATCACAACGAACCCGAAATGGGCTTTACCGGGGGCGTTTCAGGTCTGGATTTGGTTATCCGTATTTTGGCGGATGCTAATAACTATTTATCTGAGCAGGGTGTTTTGATTATTGAAGTAGGAAGTAGTGCTGAAACATTGCAACAACTGTTTTCCGAAATACCTTTTTACTGGCTTGAATTTGAACGCGGTGGTGATGGCGTGTTTCTACTGACTGCTGAACAAGTTCAGCAATACCATAAACTATTTTTATCTAAAATTTAATATGTCTGGCAATACGATAGGAAAATTATTTACAGTAACTACTTTTGGGGAAAGTCATGGCTTGGCTTTAGGCTGTACAGTGGATGGCTGCCCTCCTGGGATACCTTTAACAGAAGCAGATATTCAATTAGACCTGGACCGGAGAAAACCAGGTACATCCAGGCATACCACTCAAAGAAGAGAAGCTGATCAGGTTAAAATTCTTTCAGGTGTTTTTGAAGGGAAAACCACAGGCACACCTATTGGTTTAATCATTGAGAACACGGATCAACGCTCTAAAGATTATTCCAAAATTGCAGAAACATTTCGCCCTGGACATGCTGATTATTCATATCAACATAAATACGGCTTTAGAGATTATAGAGGTGGAGGTCGTTCTTCTGCTCGTGAAACAGCTATGCGTGTTGCTGCAGGGGCGATTGCCAAAAAATATCTAAAACATAAGTTTAATATTGAGATACGTGGATTTCTCTCTCAATTAGGGCCTATTAAAGTAGAAAAAATAGACTTAAGTATTGTTGAAACTAATCCTTTTTTCTGTCCTGATGTCGATAAGGTTTCTGAAATGGAAAACTATATGGATGCACTTAGAAAAGAAGGTGACTCTATTGGTGCAAAAGTTGATGTTATTGCCAGTAATGTTCCTCCTGGTTTAGGTGAACCTATTTTTGATCGACTAGATGCTGAATTAGCTCATAGTTTAATGAGCATTAATGCGGTTAAAGGTGTAGAAATTGGCGATGGTTTTGATTGTGTAGATAGTAAAGGTACTTTTTTTAGAGATGAAATTACCCCTGATGGATTTTTAAGTAATCATGCAGGCGGTGTTTTAGGTGGAATTTCAACGGGGCAAGATATTATTGCCAGTATTGCTTTAAAACCAACATCTAGTTTACGTATTCCTGGAAAAAGTATTAATTGTAAAGGTGAAGCAATTGAGGTGATTACTGAAGGGCGTCATGATCCATGTGTGGGTATTAGAGCGACACCGATTGCTGAAGCAATGGTCGCTATTACAATCATGGACCATATTATGCGTCATCGTGCGCAGAATATTGATGTGGACTCAGGACTGCCTTTTTTAAGGTAATTAAAGACTAAGGAACCTTTGATTAAGTTGGTTAGAATTTAGCGCAGAAAAACTGTTGCTATTTTTCATGAAGTGAGAAGTAATAGTCATTCTATTGCGCCGATCTTCGTGGGAAATAACGGCAGTTTTAGCAAGCTAAAAATAATTGGACTTGATCAGAGGTTCCTTGAGGAAGATACACTTTTTTATGGCAATACCTTACTGGCGTTTATCTAGTTTTTATTTTTTTTATTTTGCAACATTAGGTGGGTTTTTACCTTACTGGAGTCTTTATTTAGAACATATAAAATTCAATGCACTTGAAATTGGTGAACTCTCTGCATTAATGGTGGCAACAAAAATAATTGCACCCAATATATGGGGCTGGATTGCTGACCATACGGGTAAAAGTTTAAGAGTTATCCGTATTGCTTCTTTTTTTGCAACGATAATTTTTGCAGGCTTTTTCTTTAAAGACAGTTATTTCTGGGTGGCAATGGTCACTGTTGGATTTAGTTTTTTTTGGAATGCTGCTTTACCTCAATTTGAGGCGGCAACTTTATTTCATTTAAAAAAAGAGCCTCATCGCTATAGTAAAATTAGGCTATGGGGGTCTATTGGTTTTATCGTGACGGTTTTGTTGATAGGAATAGGCGTTGATCTTCTTAGTATTGATTATCTGCCTGAAATGATCATTGGCTTGCTGAGTATGATATGGCTGGTCAGCCTGGTTACGCCAGAAACTAAATCCTCGGTGCAAAGAGAATCAGCCATTGGGATTTTTAAAATAATTAAACAACCTGAGATTATTGCCTTTTTTACTGTTTATATGCTGTTGCAGGTGGCGCATGGTCCTTATTATGTTTTTTATTCAATTTACTTAAACCAATTTAATTACACACCGACTTTAATTGGACTTTTATGGGCCTTAGGTGTTTGTGCTGAAGTTGTATTATTTGTTTTTATGAAACAGATACTTAAATCAATCTCTCTGCGTAATATTTTATTAATCAGTGTATTCTTAAGTATTTGTCGATGGTTGATTATTGCCTTTTTAGTGGAGTCATTACCCTTTATGATTTTTGCTCAATTGCTACACGCTGCAACTTTTGGATCATCTCATGTAGTAGCCATTCATTTAGTCCATAAATATTTTGGTGAATATCATCAAGGTAAAGGGCAAGCACTCTACAGTAGTTTAAGCTTTGGTCTTGGCGGAATGATTGGTAGTTTATATAGTGGCTATTTTTGGGATTTACATGGTGCCTGGTTCGTCTATTCCGTTGCAGCAGCTTCATGTTTTATTGCATTAATTATTAGTTATTTGTGGGTGGGCCGAGAAAATCATAAAGTGTTGAGCTAATATATACGTAGGTATAATTTTATAAGATTGCCTCCCTCATTATCTACCTTGTTTAAGGTAGAATGTTATTGATAAATATAGGTTGAGTTAAGTGTTTGAATTAATTAAAAATGGTGGTTGGTTAATGTTACCAATCATTCTTTGTTCGATAGTTGCCATGGCAATTGTAGTCGAACGTTTTTGGTCATTGCAGCGAAAGAAAATTCTTCCGCCAGATTTGGTTCCTCAATTATGGCGGTTAGCAAAAGAAAATAAGATTGATGATATTACGCTTCGTCGGATTAAATTGAGCTCGCCACTGGGTGCCGTTTTAGCCTCGGGTATGCTGAACAAACACCATGGGCGTGATATCATGAAGTCTAGTATTGAAGAAACTGGGCGGCAGGTTGTTCATGAATTAGAACGTTTTTTAAATTCATTAGGTACCATTGCTTCAATCACTCCATTGCTTGGACTGTTAGGGACAGTGGTAGGTATGATTAAAGTTTTTGCAGCTATTATGGTCCATGGTGTTGGTGACCCTGGAATTTTAGCGGGTGGTATTTCTGAAGCGCTATTAACAACAGCTGCGGGCTTAACCGTTGCAATTCCTAGTTTAATATTCCATCGCTATTTTCAACGTTTAGTCGATGAATATGTGTTGAAAATGGAAGAAGAAGCTTTGAAATTAGTCGATGTTATGTCTGGAGACAGAGAGGAAGCCTAATGAATTTTTCTCGAAGAAATAGACAACCTTTAGAAATCACATTAACACCGATGATTGATGTGGTGTTTTTATTACTGATTTTTTTTATGGTGACAACTACCTTTAATCAACAAACCGAACTTAAGATTAATTTACCTGAAGCAAAAGGGTCTGAGACCGATAGTTCAACTAATACGATTGTTTTAACGATTAATGCCGAAGGTATTTATTTTATAACCGGTGATGATGGTTTGCCTCATCAATTAGTTAATCAAAAAAATGAAACTTTAAAACGTGCCTTAATTCAAACAGCTAAGAATTCAAGACAAATTCCATTTATTATTAGTGCTGATGGTAAAACACCTCATCAATCTGTTGTCACAGCATTAGATATTGCAAGTCAATTGGGTTTTAAGCGTATAACATTTGCCACAAAAAGTTTACCCGGGTTATAAATGAAACAGACATTCTCTCGATGGCTACAAGACAGCTGGTATAAGGAAATGTATATATCAGCTGCATTTATGCCAATTTCCATGCTTTATGATGATGTGATGCGGTTTAGATCTTTTTTATACAAAATGGGTATAAAAAAGAAAACAAAACTCGATGTTCCTGTGGTTATAGTTGGTAATATTACTGTTGGCGGCACGGGCAAAACCCCGCTAATTCTTTGGATGGCTCGCTTTTTAAAGGAACAGGGATATAAACCTGGGATTATTAGTCGAGGCTATGGTGGTCATTCTGAGCAGTGGCCGCAATGGGTTGATGAGCAAAGTAACCCTGAACTGGTTGGGGATGAGGCGGTATTAATGAAAAATAGTTCTGATTGTCCAATAGCGGTAGGACCAGAACGACCCAAAGCAGGCCAAATGTTATTAGACAAGTCTGCTTGTGATATTATTTTGTCCGATGATGGGTTACAGCATTATGCTTTGCAAAGAGATATTGAAATAGCGGTTGTTGATGGACAAAGACGATTTGGAAATGGCTACACACTACCTTGCGGCCCTTTAAGGGAGCCCATTTCTAGATTGCTGACAGTTGACTTAATTATTGTTAATGGCAAGGCTGAAGAAGAGAATGAATTTTCTATGTTAATTGAAGGTGAAGTTGCTGTTAACTTACTGACTAAAGAAGAAAAGTTATTAACTGATTTTCAGTTTATACCTAGTCATGCGCTGGCGGGTATTGGAAACCCGAAGCGTTTCTTTGATTTACTTGAACAGAAACGTATCAACATAGAAACACATGCTTTTCCTGATCATCATGTTTTTACTATTGAAGATATTACTTTCGATGATGATAAAACTGTTTTAATGACAGAAAAAGATGCGGTGAAATGCTTTGATTTTGCAACAGAAAAACATTGGTATGTTCCAATAAAAGCAAAACCTCAGCAACAATTTATAGACAAATTACTTACACTAATAGAAGAGAAAATACGTGGATAAAAAATTACTTGATATTCTGGCTTGCCCAATATGTAAAAGCACATTAATTTATAAACAGGAAGCTCAAGAGCTTCTATGTAAAGCTGACCGTCTTGCTTTCCCTATTAGAGACGGCATTCCAGTCATGTTGGAAGATGATGCACGTGAATTGTCGAATGAAGAAATTGAGGCTTTGGCAAAGTAATGAGCATCCCTTTTAAGGTTGTTATTCCCGCTCGTTATGGCTCATCCCGTTTACCGGGTAAGCCATTATTAGATATAGTTGGAAAGCCTATGATTGCTCATGTTTGTCAACGGGCAATTGAGGCAGAAGCTGATGAAGTAGTGGTTGCTACTGATGATCAACGCATATTTGATAGTGTTACTGCACTTGGCATCAAAGTTGTTATGACTGATCCAAACCATCAAAGTGGTACAGAACGTATTAACGAGGTGGCTGAAAAATCAGGCTGGGGGGATGATGAAATTGTGGTGAATTTACAAGGTGATGAGCCTTTAATTCCCCCAGCTTATATTAAGGATGTAGCCTTAGCTCTGGGACAGCAAAATCAATCGGGGATTGCAACATTAGCCGCTGAGATAACTGATTCAGATGAAATATTTAACCCGAATGCTGTAAAAGTAGTGCTTAATCATAAAGGTTATGCTTTGTATTTTAGTCGCGCGGCTATTCCATGGGATCGAAATTCTTTTTCTATTGCTGGAGGCACACCATCACATTCCATGCCTTACTTAAGACATATTGGTATGTATGCTTATACGGTTAAATTTTTAAAAGATTACTGTTCCTGGCAACCTTCGGTATTAGAAACGGTTGAATCTCTGGAGCAGCTTAGAATACTTTGGTATGGCGAACAAATCATGGTGAGTACCGTTGCTAAAGCACCTGAAGCGGGTGTTGATACTCAGGCTGATTTAGAGCGTGTTGAACAAGCTATATTGAAAGTCTAAAAACAATAAATAGTCATTACTTATGACCTTAAAGCTCTCTTCAATTAGGGGAGGGCTAAAGGATAAACAACTAGTCATTATGATAATTCGCAATCAACTTATTGATAGATTAATGAATTTTATTTAATTCCACATAGAATCCATCATCCGCAATCGCTTTATTCAGGTTATAATACAGTATTTTATTGCTACCCGAATATTTGACATAATCAATGGAAGAATTTCATCGTATAAGTCGTCTCCCGCCTTACGTTTTTAATATTGTAAATGACTTAAAAGCCAAAGCTCGCTCTGAAGGCGAGGATATTATAGATTTTGGTATGGGTAATCCTGATCAGCCTACACCTAAGCACATTGTTGCCAAAATGGTCGAAGCAGCTGAAAGGGATGACACTCATCGTTATTCCGTATCTCGTGGTATTCCCCGTTTAAGAAAAGCAATTTGTCAGTGGTACAAAAAGCGTTTCGATGTTGATTTAGACCCTGAAACTGAATCTATTGTAACCATTGGATCTAAAGAAGGCTTAGCTCATCTAGCATTGGCTACCTTAGGTCCTGGCGATGTTGTATTAGTGCCAAACCCTGCCTATCCGATTCACCCCTATGGTGTGGTGATTGCTGGCGCAGATTTAAGGCATGTAAAAATGGTGCCTGGCGTTGACTTTTTTGATGAGCTACATAAAGCAATTCTGGATTCCTGGCCTAAGCCAAAAATGCTAATTCTCAACTTTCCTGGTAACCCTACCAGTGAATGTGTAGAGCTTGAATTTTTTGAAAAAATTGTCGCTGTTGCTAAAGAACATAATATTTGGGTAGTCCATGATATAGCCTATGCTGATATCGTCTTTGATGGCTATAAAGCCCCTTCCATTTTACAAGTTGAAGGGGCTAAAGATATTGCCGTTGAATTTTATTCCTTATCAAAAAGCTATAACATGCCAGGTTGGCGTGTTGGTTTTATGTGTGGTAATAAAACGCTGGTTTCTGCATTAACACGCATTAAATCTTATTTGGATTATGGCATGTTTACGCCTATTCAAGTCGCGGCTATAGCTGCACTTGAAGGGCCGCAAGATTGTGTTGAAGAAATTACCGAAATGTATAGAAGCCGAAGAGACGTTTTGTGTGATGGTTTAAATGCAATGGGCTGGACAGTTGAAAAACCAAAAGCAACCATGTTTGTTTGGGCCCCGATTCCTGAACAATACAAAGAAATGGGATCTGTTGAATTTTGTAAAAAAATGATTATTGATGCCAAAGTTGCTGTTTCACCCGGTGTTGGCTTCGGACAATATGGGGATGATCATGTCAGATTTAGTTTAATCGAGAACGAACATAGAACTAGACAGGCATTGCGCGGTATTAGAGCAATGCTTAAAAAAGATGGTGTTTTATGAACTGTAGAGCGGACTTTATCCCGCTAATTTCGAACATATTGCGGAAAAATCCGCTCTACATAGTTAGGAGTTTCATTTGAAAGCTGTAAAAGTTGGTGTTTTAGGATTAGGTACTGTCGGTGGTGGCGTAGTTAATGTACTTAAAAGGAATGCAAAGGAAATTTCTCGCCGGGCGGGAAGAGAAATTCTGGTCACACGTGCTTCTGCCAGAGATTTAACCAGGGAAAGAATTTGTGATACTCAGGGTATAGAGTTAACCACATCGCCATTAGATATTATTAATGATCCTGAAATTGATATCGTTCTGGAATTGATTGGTGGTACCAGCTTAGCCAAAGACCTTGTTTTGCAAGCAATAGACAATGGTAAACATATTGTTACTGCAAACAAAGCGCTGATTGCTTTACACGGTAATGAAATTTTTGCTAAAGCCAGTGAAAAAGGCGTAATGGTTTTATTTGAGTCAGCTGTTGCGGGTGGTATTCCCATTATTAAAGCAATACGTGAAGGCTTAAGTGGCAATCAGATTGAATGGTTGGCTGGCATTATCAATGGTACAGGGAATTTTATCCTCACAGAGATGAGAGACAAAGGCCGTGACTTTGCAGATGTTTTAGCTGAAGCTCAGGCTTTAGGTTATGCAGAAGCAGATCCTACTTTTGATGTTGAAGGGATAGATGCAGGGCATAAATTAGCCATTCTTGCTTCATTAGCTTTTGGTATCCCACTTCAGTTTGATAAAGTGTTTACAGAAGGGATTACTAAAATAACACGTGCCGATGTCGAATATGCTGAAGAATTAGGCTATCGGATTAAGCATTTAGGTATCGCCAGAAAGACTGAAAAAGGCATTGAATTAAGAGTGCATCCTACATTAATTCCAGAGCGTCGTTTAATTGCTAATGTTGATGGTGTGATGAATGCTGTCTTAGTACAAGGTGATGCGGTGGGTCCAACACTGTATTATGGAGCGGGCGCAGGTGCCGAGCCTACTGCATCAGCAGTTATCTCTGATGTTGTCGATATTGTTCGTGTTTTAACAGGTGACCCTGAGCACAGAGTACCTCATTTAGCATTTCAGGAAGATGCTATTAGTGATATTCCTGTGTTATCTTCCGAACAAATACAAACAGCGTATTATTTACGTTTAAGTGCCGAAGATAAGCCTGGTGTACTGGCAGATGTAACGCTTATTTTAGCTAAACATAACATCAGTATTGAAGCATTAATACAAAAAGAACCGTTAGAAGGGCACACAACTTTACCGGTTATTATGTTGACTCAAACAACATTAGAAAAAGAAATGAATGCGGCAATCGCTGAAATTGAAGCATTATCAACTATTACAGGCTCAATCAGCCGAATTCGCTTAGAAACATTGGGATAAAAATATGTCTACACGATATACAGGATTAATTGATCGATATAAAAACCGTTTGCCAGTTGCAGATGATACACGTGTCATCAGCCTTGGAGAAGGTAATACACCTTTAATTCAATTGCAAAATATCCCAAGAATTATTGGTAAAGATGTTGATATTTATGTCAAATACGAAGGATTAAACCCAACGGGTTCATTTAAAGACCGTGGTATGACCATGGCGGTGACTAAAGCCGTTGAAGAGGGCAGTAAAGCAATTATCTGTGCCTCAACTGGAAATACCTCTGCCTCTGCTGCGGCTTATGCAGTACGTGCGGGTATTAAAGCGTTTGTATTAATTCCTGATGGTAAAATTGCCTTGGGTAAATTGGCACAAACACTGATGTATGGTGCAGAAATTATTCAGATCAATGGTAATTTTGATGATGGTATGACTATCGTTAAAGAAATTGCTGATCATGCCCCAGTAACTATTGTTAACTCCATTAATCCATATAGAATTGATGGTCAAAAAACAGCTGCATTTGAAATTGTTGATGAATTAGGTGATGCACCTGATTTCCATTGTTTACCCGTTGGAAATGCTGGCAATATTACAGCGTACTGGAAAGGATATACAGAATACGCAGCGGATCAAGGCGATTTAAAAGCAGTAGCGACTAAACGCCCCATTATGTGTGGTTATCAGGCTGCAGGTGCTGCCCCTTTTATTAGCGGTAAAATGGTCGATAATCCAGAAACTATTGCAACAGCCATTCGTATTGGTAGACCTCAATCATGGGATTTTGCCTGGGCAGCTCAAAAGGAATCGGGTGGCTGGTTTGACTGCTTCACAGACGAAAAAATTCTGGAAGCTCATAAAATGTTATCGCAATACGAAGGTATCTTCTGTGAACCTGCTTCTGCAACATCTCTAGCCGGTGCCTTAAAAGACATCGCTAGTGGGAAAATTCCAGAAGGCAGTAAAATCGTCTGTACATTGACAGGTAATGGTCTAAAAGACCCTGATACTGCGATTAACCAATGTAAAGATTCTCACCCAGTCACTATTGATGCGACATTGGATGCAGTTAAAGATGCTATATTGGATAAAATGTAATTAACACTGTAAGTCCGTTGATTTACCATTTTAGCCAGCTTATGCTGGCTTTTTTGTTTACTGAGTTTAAAAAGTTCTGTAGAGCGGACTTTAGTCCGCTGATAGATAGAATGGAACTTTCATTAGTGCCTGCGGACTAAAGTCCGCTCTACAGCGGTTACACACACTGGTTTATTTATGTATCATCAAGGCGTTAAAAAAAGTATTGTTGCTCGTCCTAAAAGTGCAAAGAAATCACACTTAGAAGGTATTGATCCCATTTTAAGCAAGATTTTTACTAGTCGTGGTATTACCGAGAATCAACAGCTAGAACGTACGCTTGCTAATCTTCCGTCGCCTTGGCTGTTGTCGGGTATGGAGACAATGGTTGAGCACTTAATAACGGCTATTACCCAACAGCAAAAAATTAGTATAGTGGCTGATTTTGATGCCGATGGGGCGACCAGTTGCGTGGTTGCAATTAAAGGCTTGCATTTGTTGGGGGCAAAGCATGTCAATTATGTTGTCCCCAATCGATTTGAATACGGCTATGGTTTAACCCCTGAAATTGTTGAATTGGTCAAACAGCAAAAACCCGATGTTATTATTACCGTAGATAATGGTATTTCTAGTCTTGATGGGGTTAAAGTTGCCAAAGAGTTTGGTATAAAGGTTTTGGTGACAGACCACCATTTACCTGGTGAGCAATTACCCGAAGCCGATGCTATCGTAAACCCAAATGTTAAAGATGACCAATTCCCCAGTGGCAATATAGCTGGCGTAGGGGTTATTTTTTATGTGTTAATGGCCTTAAGAAGTCGTTTGCGTGAACAAAAATGGTTTGAAAACAATAATATTACTCAGCCTAATTTAGCTCAGTTACTTGATTTTGTAGCATTAGGCACAGTAGCTGATGTGGTCGCTTTGGATCAGGTGAATAGAGTGTTAGTTCATCAAGGTTTGCTAAGAATTCGTTCGGGCCATGCTCACCCGGGCATATTAGCTTTGATTGAGCAAGCGGGTAAGCAGTTTGCTTCAATTACTTCATCAGATATTGGTTTTGCCTTAGGGCCAAGATTGAATGCAGCAGGGCGTATGGATGATATGTCTTTGGGGATTCAATGTCTGCTAACTGATGATCTAGTGTTCGCTAAAAACATGGCCGAACAACTGGATGAGTTAAATAAAGACCGTAAAGATATTGAAGCTCAAATGAAAAATGAAGCAATGTCTTTGTTAAAAGATATGCAAATGCTGGATGAGCATCATTTGCCCGCAGGTGTTTGTCTGTTTGATAAATATTGGCATCAAGGTGTGATTGGCATTTTGGCCTCACGAATTAAAGACCGCCTGCATCGACCCGTGGTTGCATTTGCTTCTGCTGATAATGGCGAGATCAAAGGTTCCGCTCGCTCAATTCCTGGTGTACATATTCGAGATGTATTAAGTGAAATTGCAGCATTGCACCCGCAAATACTCAGTAAATTTGGTGGCCATGCCATGGCTGCCGGTATGAGTATTCAAATGCATGATTACCCCGTTTTTGCCTTGGCTTTTGATGAAGTCGTTGCTAAGCATTTAGATAAAGTGGATCTTGAGCAGAAGGTTTATTCTGATGGGCAATTATCGGAAAATGAAATTACCCAGGAATTTACCGAACAATTAAGTAATGCAGGAACATGGGGGCAAGAATTTCCAGAGCCAGTGTTTGATGGGGTATTTGATGTGATTCAATGTCGAATCGTCGGACAGCAACACCTGAAATTTGTACTTAGATTCCCGATGAGTGAGCTTTTGATTGATGCTATCTGTTTTTTTGTAGATAAACCTGAAAACTGGTTGGGTACACGTTCAATCAAGTCGGCTTATAAACTTGATATTAATGAATTCAGGGGTAATAAAAGTGTGCAATTAATGTTGCAATATATAGAAAAGATCACTTGATAAAGGGGTAGGGCGGACTTCAGTTGGCCATCTTAAATAAAAAGCAAAGCGGACTAAAGTCCGCTCTACATTATTGGTATTATTTATATTTCTCTTCAAACGCAGAAATAAAAGCAGGGAGATCTTCTTCTGCAAGATGGTTAATACCCGCAGCAGCTTTTCTACCACCACCCGTTGGGAATGAGGCGCATAATTCATCAGCACCTATTTTGTTATTTAAGGGTGCGCGAACACTAATTTGATAACCTTTTTGACTATTACAAGTCACAACTGCATGCGCGAGATCAGGGGAATGATTAGCGAGTTCATTACCAAATACACCACTGACTCTACGACTCCAGGTTTCATCTGGCAGTGTGTAGACAGCAATTTTATCAGTTTGATGTTCTGCAGTAAGTTGTTCGGCTTTAACCATGTCTTCAGAATATCCACCTAACAACTTTTCATAGACCTCTTCGTTATCAGCGATAAAGTCGAAGGGTGATGTATAGGGGAGTAGTTCCTTAAAAAGTAGGTCAGGTGCAAAATGTAGATCTGCAATACTATTGCCGTAGCTATTATAGTTAATACATATTCCCAGCAACTTAAGTTGTTCTAGCTGGTTTTTAGATAATGAAAGTGGATAAGCAGATTTGATGGCTGCATCAAATAAATTATCCCCAAAAGCTGCGGTGACAGCCCACTCGTGGAATTTACCTTCTAAGTAATCGTTAACCAGTAAACTGGTACAAGTATTAGAATCGGTATTAATTAATGTTTTTAGGTGTTTATGTGTTGGGATTTCGCCTGCTTGATGATGATCAATATAAAAAATATTAGCACCTTCTTCAAGTAAGCGATCGACAGAGGCCCTGTTTTTTTGAAATGAAACATCAAGGACAGTGACCTCGTCACCATGTTGGACTTTAACATCGTCCAGTAATTGTATATCTCTTTTAACACCAGTCACTAATTGTGACTTGGTTGGATGAGCTAAACGTAATTGTATTAATGCACAAATACCATCAGCATCACCATTAAAAACATCTATTTGCATAAATCGAACTCCTTATGATAAGAAATAACACGATTAACTTCATTTTTGGCACCTAATATAACAGGTACACGTTGATGAATTTCTTTGGGGTCTAACTCCATAATCCGTTTTCGTCCTGTAGAACATAGACCGCCAGCCTGTTCTACAATAAACCCGATCGGGTTTGCTTCATACATTAAACGTAATCGACCTTCCTTGCTCGGATCACGTAAGTCATAGGGGTACATAAAGATTCCTCCTCGCGTAAGCACCCTGTAGACTTCAGCAACTAAAGAGGCAATCCAGCGCATATTAAAGTCTTTTTCTCTAGGGCCGTCAGTACCTTGCACGCATTCTGCAATATATTGCTGTACAGGTGGCTCCCAAAAACGCTGATTGGACATATTGATAGCAAATTCCTGAGTATCCTCTGCAATCTGCATATTTGGGTGAGTCAGGTAAAACTCACCAATTTCCTGGTCTAAGGTAAAACCGTTAACACCTTGCCCCGTGGTTAAAATCATCATGGTTGATGGGCCATATAATACAAAACCAGCACAAACTTGCTCACTGCCTTTTTGTAAAAAATCATCAACTGTCGGCTTAATACCTTGCTCACAACGTAAAATTGAAAAGATAGTACCAACCGTTAAATTAACATCAATATTGGATGAACCATCTAAGGGGTCAAATAAAGCAAGGTATTTACCCCGTGGATATTGTTCCGGTATTTCAATGGGGTCATCGTCTTCTTCAGAAGCCATACCCGCTAAATGCCCTGTCCATTTAAGGGCATCAATCATAAAATCATTACTAATAATATCAAGTTTTTTTTGCACTTCGCCTTGTACGTTTTCAGAATCAGCACTACCCCAGGTGCCAATTAAGTCACCTTGATTAACCAGGTGGGATATTTGTTTGCAGGCGGTAGATATATCATTGAGTAGAGAGGTTAAATCGCCAGATGATTGGGGGGATGACTTGCGTTGTTGTTCGATAATGAACTGAGGTAAGCTAATTTTATTAGCCATATAATGAATTCTCCATTTACATTCAAAAAAAGCAGGTGTTAAGTAAAGCTTTATATACTTAAACATGGCTTTATACAAGCCACACATTGCTTCCATACAGTCCCTTCAGCCTTGGCAACAACTTATCAGATGTCAACAATCTTGAAAACAGTCTGGAAGCAAGCTCAAAAAATCATGAGCTGCTATTTGTTTATAGCCATAAAACCTTAATAGACGCTATAGATACAAAATAAAGCCAAGAGTTCCTTAAGGCAAGTATTTAGCATTATTATCGCCAAAATTAAATCGGCTGATTGATTAACTATAGAGCAGGGAATTTTTTTTGCAAACCAAATAATTGCTGAATCTCTAAGTTATTGAAAACACATGATGTAGTAAATAAAACATTTCAAAACTGTATTAAGCACTATATCTTGTGTTAATATTTACCCAAAAACACTATATACCCCTATTTTATTGATTTCTATCAATATGCGCATATATAGCTTTGACCCTTTAATATTTTATTTACAAGGAAACCATTTATGACTGCACAGCTACATGTTGTTCCAGATAATGTTACAGAAATTCCATTACAAAGCGCCTCGCTTGATATTTGGGATACAAAATATCGTCTAAAAACTAAAGATGGCGACGCCATTGATAATACGATTGATGAAACTTATCAAAGAGTAGCAAAAGCATTAGCGAGTGTAGAAAAAGGAAAAGCCTTACAAGAAAAACAATACAAGGAATTTTTATGGGCTCTACGTCAGGGTGTTATTCCAGCTGGACGTATTGTTTCAAACGCTGGTGCACAAGAGCACAAACCAGCCACATCAACCATTAACTGTACTGTATCAGGTTCTATAGCAGACTCAATGGATGATATTCTTAATAAAGTGCACGAAGCAGGGCTTACTTTAAAAGCAGGCTGTGGCATAGGGTATGAATTTTCAACTTTACGTCCAAAAGATGCTTATGTTTCCGGGGCCGGTGCTTATACATCAGGTCCATTATCGTTTATGGATATCTACGATAAAATGTGTTTTACCGTCTCTTCAGCAGGGGGCAGACGAGGTGCACAAATGGCAACTTTTGATATTGCCCACCCCGATGTTGTTGAATTTATCAGGGCAAAGCGTGAGGATGGCCGTTTGCGTCAATTCAACCTGTCACTATTAATCACCACTGAATTTATCGAAGCCGTCAAAAATGATAAATCATGGGCTTTATCTTTCCCTATTACCGAGAAAGAAAAAGACATTGATGCTTTAGACCTGACAAACCTAGAACAAATAACCTGGCGTGACCTACCCAATAAAGAGGGGTACGTGATTAATGATGATGGGCTAGTGGCCTGTAAAATAACCAAAACCATGCCTGCCCGTCGTTTATGGGACATTATTATGTCATCTACTTACGATTATGCAGAGCCAGGCTTTATCTTGATAGATAAAGTTAACGAGATGAATAATAACTGGTTTTGTGAAAACATTCGTGCCACTAATCCATGTGGAGAACAACCTTTGCCGCCTTATGGCAGTTGTCTTTTAGGATCTATTAATCTGACTCGTTTTGTTGAAAAACCATTCACTAGTGAAGCTTATTTTGACTGGAAAACATACCGTAAAACCATTGCTGTTTTTACTCGTATGCTTGATAACGTCGTAGAAATTAATGGCTTACCTTTAGAAAAACAACGTGATGAAATTATAGGTAAACGTCGACATGGTATGGGCTATTTAGGCCTTGGATCTACACTCACCATGCTAGGTTTAAAATATGGTAATGAAGAATCTTTAAAAGTTACTGAAGAAATTACCAAGGTTCTTGCGATAGAAGGCTGGAAAGCGGGTTTAGAATTATCAAAAGAGAAGGGCGCTGCACCCATAATGGATCAGGAATTTATTGTAACGGGTGAAATGTTACATAAACGTCCTGAAATGAAAACAGATGGTTACAAAAAGGGCGATAAAGTTTTAGGTAAAGTATTACATGCCAAATACAGTCGTTATATGCAGCTAATCGCTCAAGAAGAGCCTGAGTTAGTTAAAGCCTTAACAGATCAAGGTGCTCGCTTTACTCACCATAGCTCAATTGCTCCAACAGGCACAATCTCTTTATCTTTAGCTAATAATTCAAGTAATGGTATAGAACCCAGTTTTGCGCATCATTATTCACGTAATATTATTCGTGAAGGTAAAAAAAGCAAAGAAAAAGTTGATGTTTTTTCTTTTGAATTACTGGCCTACAGAGAGTTGATTAACCCAGATGCAATGCCATACAGTGAAGACCCCACTCAAAAACTACCTGAGTACTTTATTGCAGCTGATGATATCTCTCCAAAACAACATGTAGACGTACAAGCTGCTGCTCAAATATGGATAGATTCATCTATCTCTAAAACTGCCAATGTACCAACTGATTTTCCATATGAAGAGTTTAAATCAATCTATGAATATGCCTATGAGAAAGGCTTAAAAGGTTGTACAACTTTCCGTTTCAACCCGGAAGTTTTCCAGGGTGTATTAGTTAAAGAAGCTGATTTAGAAAAAACAACCTATCAATTTACCTTGGAAGATGGTCACGTTATAGAGGCAAAAGGTAATGAAGAAATCGAATATGATGGCGAAATGCATACTGCAGCCAACCTATTTGATGCACTTAAAGAAGGCTATTACGGTAAATTCTAATGACACATAAAATCACCAAAAAAATTGTTGCTTACAAAGTTATTACTGAAGAGACTGAAGCAGCCAATAAAGAAAAAGTCGAACCATCACTGGAAAGTATGCATGAAAATGTAGAGCGCCCAGAAGTATTATTAGGCTCAACATATAAAATCAAAACCCCACAGTCAGAACATGCGCTGTATATCACTATTAATGATATGGTGTTAAATATGGGAACAGAGCATGAAGAACGCCGCCCGTATGAAGTGTTTATTAACTCAAAGAATATGGAACATTTTCAATGGGTATTGGCATTAACTCGCGTTATCTCGGCAGTATTTAGAAAGGGTGGGGATGTCACCTTTTTAGTTGAAGAAATGAAAGCGGTATTTGATCCAAAAGGCGGTTACTTTAAAAAGGGTGGAGTGTTTATGCCATCTTTAGTTGCTGAAATCGGCTCGGCTATTGAATCGCATATGAAATTTATCGGTTTGATTAAATCAGAAGAAATGACTGATCATCAAAAACAATACCTGGCTGGAAAGCGTAAAGAATTTGAAGACAAGCACGGCGTAACAGATGCTGCAAATGATGGTGAAGAGTCTTTTCCAGACAAAGCTACTTTGTGTGTTAAGTGCAGTACTAAGGCCATGGTGTTGATGGATGGCTGTATGACTTGCTTGAACTGTGGAGAGAGCAAATGTGGTTAAGGTTTTAATATAATTATGTTGATATTTGCCTGATTTTCAGGCAAATATCACGTTGTCAGGGCGAATATACCTAAGAAGCGAATTAGACTCTAAAATCGATAGCGAAGAACAACAGACAAAATGCTGAGAAATGTACTCCAAGTTATATCTTGTAAAAAATGATTGATATCAGCAGCTTTGATTGATGAAATTGTATAAGATGAATTTTGGCTAGAATAAATTCTAAAAACTGTTCTACCCACTTAGTATTGTAAAAAATGCTGATTCTGAGGGATTTTGTTCTGTAATAAAATCGCTCGAAAATTAGTCCAGTCAGTTGTAATCATAAATATGTTAGAATGGAATTCGCATTTGACAAGGTATAAATATACTGTAGCATGTTATCAACATAGATAGAATTCCATCTATATCGAATACTGCTGCATTCTGTTTATTAAACAGTTATATGCTCACCTAGATTAAAGTTCTGATTTTGTAATGGTGATAGCAAATCAGAATTATATTTTTCACCAAAGATAAAGAGAGCGTTATGAGTAAAGGCACAGTTAAGTGGTTTAGTGCAGATAAAGGTTTTGGTTTTATTACTCCAGAAGACGGAAGCAAAGATTTGTTTGTTCACCATTCTGAAATTCAAGCTGGCGGTGAATACGCGACATTGAATGATGGTCAAACCGTTGAATTCGAAGTGGGTCAGGGACAGAAAGGCCCATGTGCAAATAAAGTTGTTGTAGTTTAAGCGATAGCACATTGTCGGGGGAGGGCTGGTTTCTTCCAGCCCTCCTCACAGCACCCCGCGTGCAGGTCTACATGGAGCGTTTCATTAGCCATTTGGATAATGAAACTTTACCCACTGTTCTTTACAAGCACTTACGCTTTAGCAAGTCATTATTAAGCCCCATTTGTACGGCTTTGGTTTTCGCTAGTCGGTAATACCCTTCTGTATTATTAGCAAGCTTCCCCTGTCTCTGTTGTTCTTTAAAATGACATTTTAATTCACGGCGTTTTGTTGAAGTGTTTTTGGCTGATGACCCAATAGGGTCTTCTAAGAGCATACTGGTACCCTTTTTAAGAGAGTTAACATAACTAATTGTTTAATAATATAAATCATCTTATATGTCTTAAAAGGGTACTGCCCCCAATACCTGGTTGACCTACCTTGCCAGAACGGGTCTTTCCCCCGTTGGAATTATCGACCTTGCTCGGCCGCACACCCCGTGATTCCCTCTTCAATTAACCCCAAATATCTTTGTTGATTCTATTCTCTGGTTTATTGGCTGAGCTTTTACTGGGTGCTTTGCTTTTGCGAACATAGTTCAAAATTGAAACTGGAACCACTTTTCTAACCGGAAAACCTTCAATTTCTCTTCGGTTAATTATATGGTTTAAACGACTTTCAATGGCGCATAGATTTTTAAAATCGCCCATTGCAACAAACGAGATCGCTTCACCTGAGGCAGTAGCACGACCTGTTCGGCCAATGCGGTGAATGTATTCTTCTGGTTTAAAGGGGAGATCGTAATTAACAACCCGACTAAGCTCACCAATATCTAAACCGCGGGCGGCAACCCCTGTGGCGACTAAATATTTTAGTTTTCCAGATTTAAAATCGGCCAAAATACTTTCACGCATAGCTTGGCTTTTACCACCATGAATGGCATCCGCTTTAATACCGCGTTTTGCAAGCTGCTCGACCAATTTGGCGGCACCGTGTTTTTTCTCGATAAAAATTAGCGCTTGATCCCACTTTTGCTCGTTAATTAAATGACTCAGCAATGCGGACTTGGTGTCTTTATCTACCGTTATTAACCATTGGTTTATATTGGGTGCCGTTGTGGCTTTCGGTGAAATAGTTATCTCAGCGGCTGGATTGCTCATTTTACTAGCAGAAAAACCACTGGCGATGGCGCGAACGTCGTCGCTCATGGTCGCTGAAAATAATAGGTTCTGACGGGCTTCGGGTAAGCGCTCAATGATCTTATCGATATCATCACCAAAACCCATATCTACCATTCTGTCAGCTTCATCTAATACCAGTACTTCAAGTTCATCAAAATACAATGCACGCTGATGAGCTAAATCAAGCAACCTGCCGGGTGTTGCGACTAAAATATCAATGCCTTCGATTAAGCGCTCTTTTTGTGGTTCGGAATCAACGCCACCATAAACAGCCAGAGAGCTTAGATTTAGATATTTACTATACTCAGCAACATTCGCAGCAACCTGAATCGATAATTCGCGTGTAGGGGTAAGAATAAGCGCGCGTATAC
>ENA-ORXI01000898-ORXI01000898.1-sediment-metagenome-genome-assembly--contig:-NODE-898-length-24230-cov-3.232683_pt1 | contig 24230 bp, 22 predicted proteins | sample MGYA00237861_ERZ511468 | MGnify/ENA primary metagenome ERZ511468 (study PRJEB26299, sample SAMN06266213) | sediment metagenome | isolation source: Hudson Canyon methane seep mesocosm | place: USA:Hudson...
AAACCATCTTCACCTAGGCTAAAACCAATATCACCAGCGATAGTAGTCGTTTCACCATCAGTTCTATCTAGGTTAGCACCGTCTTCAAAAACAAGTTCATTACCAACAACAGCTTTGCTTTTGATTTGCTTAACACCATCAACTTCAGTGTTGTATTGGCCGTAAGTCACATCAAAAGATCCACCTTCACTGCCGTCTTTTAAAATAATATTGATAACACCCGCTATTGCATCAGAACCATACTGAGCTGCAGCACCGTCACGTAATACTTGAATGTTTTTAATCGCAGATGTTGGGATCATGTTTAAATCTACGGCTGTTGACCCGCGACCAATTGAACCACCTAAGTTAAGAAGAGCTCCAGAATGACGACGTTTGCCATTGATAAGTACTAGCGTATGATCAGGTGCTAAACCGCGTAAAGTAGCAGGGCTTGAGTGATCAGTACCGTCATTTAATGTTGCTTTTGGATAGTTAAAACTAGGCAATAAGTTAGATAAAATTTGGCTTACTTCTAATTGGCCTGTCGCAGCCATACTATCAATATTGATAACATCTACCGGAGAAGTACTTTCAGCTACTGTTCTGTCATTACGACGTGAACCGGTAACGATAATACGTTCGACACTTGCTTCTTTTGCTGAGTCTGCTTCTGCAGAAATGATGGCAGAAATCATCGTAGAAGAGCGTGCAAAGAGACTGGCTGAATTCCAAGCAAAAGTAGAGGCAGAGAAAGCCGCCGCTGCTAGATCAACTGCAATTTATCAAGCTAGACAACAACAAGAGCAGATGATCAAGGACAGACAAGCACAATTAGCGCTTGAGAGAGAACTTGCTGAATTCGAAGCAAAATTGGAAAAGGAGCTGGCATTTCAAGAATGGTACGCTAATTTCCTTGAAAATAAAGCTGCTGAAGAAGCTTTAGAAAAAGAACTTGCTGCATTTGAAGCACAATTGGAAGCAGAACTTGCAGCCCAAGAAATGATGGCAGAAATTATCGCAGAAGAGGAGCGTGCTAAGAGACTGGCTGAGTTCCAAGCAAAACTAGAGGCAGAGAAAGCCGCTGCCGCTGCATCAACTGCTGCTTACCAAGCTAAGTTTGCTGAAGAAAAAGCCGCAGCTGCAGAGCTAGCTGCCTTTAAAGCTGAACTGGCTGCTCATGAAGAATGCAAAGCTGCATTAAATTTATCTGATAGTAATATTGCACTTTTCAAAACAGCGTTGGCAGCTGGTAATTTATTTAGCGTAGGTCCGCAAATTACTGCTGGAACTGAATTTACAGCAAACAGGTGGGATGATTATGCAAGCTGTATTGGTGCTTTGAATTATAAAAATCCCTTTTAAGGTATAAGATAATTAATAATTAGTCATTCTTCTTGCAGAATGTAAATGTAGAATGAGTTAATAAATAAAAAACCCAGAGCTTGCTCTGGGTTTTTTATTTATAATAAATTTATGAAAAATAATTTGATAAGTAGCTTTGTAAAACTAGCATTAATTCTATTAATATCAACTAATGTTTATTCTGGAGGGGATGATAAAGATTCTTTAATTCAAGAGACTCTCGATATGGTATTAGTTGACGAGTATAAACCTTGTTCAGATCAATCTGATTTTGATTCCTCAGAAATTAATACAGCAACTTCTTTAATGCTCTTATCAGGCGATGCAATTTTTGCCGAAGGTGATGAAATTATTAGTTCTAATAATACTCGAGCAATAGTTAGTTCTTATAGTATAAAAACTAATGAATTGATGTATTATCAGACTGCCAAAACTGGCTTTAAATCATTCTTAATAGGTGAAAAAATTACAAGCACTTCTAGTGATACTGGAGTTTCATCTATAAAAGAGTTTGTTAATGATTTTATAGTTCCTTGTTCTGAATTAATTGTCTCGATTGAAGAGGACCCACAACAGATGGTTTTTATTTTTGCGGACTCTGCAGCTGCTATTAAAGCCAAAATTGCAGCCCAAGAAATGATGGCAGAGATTGAAGCTGAAATGGCAAGACAAGCTGCCCTTGAAGCCTTCCAACAAAAACTAGCTGATGAGAAAGCTGCCGCTGCTAAATCTAATGCGGCTTACCAGGCTAAGGTTGCTTATGATGCAAGGATTGATAAAATTTTGCAAGATTTAGTTGTAAAACTTGAAGAAGTAATAATGCCTGATGATTATAAATCAATTCTTGTCGAAGAGCTTATAGAAGAAGCTACAGCTAAATTAGAAGAAGAAAAATTTATTGGAGCAATATCTGGAGAAATCGTGACTGTTGCGATTCATGAATTTTGTAAGGATAATTTAAATTTATCAGACAGTAATATTGAGCTTTTCAAAAAAGCATTAGCAGGTGGTTATTTAGGTAACGTAGGCCCCCAAGTGATTCATGGGACTGAATTTACTGCAAATAGATGGGATAAATATATTACCTGTGTTGGTTCTAAAGGGAATTAACCGAGCATTAAAAATTATATTTCTAGTAAAGAATTTTCTTTATCACTAAGAGATTTATCAATCAATCCAATATGTTTGTCAGTAATTTTTTGAATATTATCTTCAGCCCTATGAGATTCGTCTTCTGATATCTCTTTTTCTTTTAATAGTTCCCTGAAGTCTGAAATAGCATCTCTACGAATATTTCTAATTGCAACTCTTGCATTTTCTGCTTCATCTCTCACTACACGAACCAATTCTTTTCTTCTTTCTTCAGTCAAAGGGGGTAATGGGATACGGATTACTTGGCCCATAGTATTAGGATTTAAGCCTAAATCAGAAGTCATTATTGCTTTTTCAATTGGTCCTACCATGTCTTTTTCCCATGGCGAAACTTTTAGTGTTCTAGAGTCTTCCGAGACAACATTTGAGACCTGTGAAATTGGCACTAGGGTGCCGTAATACTCAACATTAATCTGTTCAAGTAGCGATGGGTGAGCTCTACCCGCACGAATTTTGCTAAAATCTCCTTCAAGTGACGACAGTGTTTTATCCATCCGACTATTTGCATCATCGTGAATTTCATTAATCATTGCTAATCTCCATTTTGACCTACAATTGTTCCAATTGATTGGCCACTTAAAATATTGGCTAATGCATAGCTGTCTTCAAACATACTGAAAACACAAATTTTAATATTATGTTCACGGCATATCGTAAATGCAGCGGTATCCATAACTTGAATATTTTTTTCAATAGCAGAATCGAAGCTAAGTGAATCAAATTTAACAGCATTAGAGTTCTTTATAGGATCACTAGAATAAATACCATCAACTTTAGTTGCTTTAAATACACCATCGGCATTAATTTCAACAGCCCTTAGTGCAGCTGCAGTATCAGTAGTAAAACAAGGGCTACCAGTGCCAGCAGAAAAGATAACTACTTTGCCTTCTGAAAGTGCATTTTTTGCTTTTTTGTGGTCAAAGGAATCACAGACCCCGCCACCAATAGAAAAACCTGACATTACTTCACAAGGTATATTGTGTCTTTCAAAGGTGTCTGATATAGCCAATGCATTCATTACTGTAGCAAGCATTCCAATATGGTCGCCCGTTATTTTATTCATGCCATTTAAAGCAAGATTAGCTCCACGAAAAATATTACCACCACCAATTACAATAGCAACTTCAACTCCTAAATCAAGAGCTGATTGAACAATATTAACCACTTTTTTAAGCATTTCAGGGTCGATGTTTTGATCATTGCTAGCTAGTGCTTCACCACTTAGTTTTAGTAAGATTCGACGGTAAGAAACCATAGTTTAAGAATTGAATACAAAATTGTGATTTTACACAAGGCATGAGTATAATGAACCCTTTGTCCATCATAAAAAACGAGTCTATGGATTCAATTAGTATACGTGGCGCCAAAGTCCATAATTTAAAAAACATTGATGTAAATCTCCCAAGAAACAAGCTCGTTGTTATTACAGGACTATCTGGATCTGGAAAGTCATCATTGGCTTTTGACACAATATATGCGGAAGGACAGAGGCGTTATGTTCAGTCATTGTCTGCTTATGCAAGGCAATTCTTATCATTAATGGAAAAACCTGATGTTGATCATATAGAGGGCCTATCTCCAGCTATATCAATTGAACAAAAAGCCACTTCACATAACCCTCGCTCTACTGTTGGAACAATAACAGAGATTTATGATTACTTGAGATTGCTTTTTGCAAGGGTCGGGGTACCTAAGTGCCCTGACCATGGGACTGACTTACAGTCTCAAACTATTTCTCAAATGGTTGATGCAATACTTTTATTGCCAGATGATGAAAGAATTATGATACTAGCGCCGATTGTAAAAAATCGAAAAGGTAGTCATAATAAATTGTTACAAGAGTTAGCGAATGAAGGCTTTCTAAGGGCAAGAGTTGATGGGGAAATACTTCTTCTTGAAGAACTACCAGAGCTGGATGGAAATAAGAATCATACTATTGAGATTGTTGTTGATAGATTAAAAGTTCGACAAGATATTTCATCAAGATTATCAGAGTCTTTAGAGACCTCTCTCAATATGAGCTCTGGAGTTGCAAAAGTTTGTTCGATGGATGCTAATTCTAGCTTGGAGGAGTTAACATTTTCTGCAAAATTTTCCTGTATCCATTGCGGCTATTCTTTAAATGAGTTAGAGCCTCGACTTTTTTCTTTTAATAATCCAGCTGGAGCATGTGAAACCTGCGATGGCTTAGGTGTAAAAGATGTATTTGATGAAGACAGAGTAGTAGCTAATCCTGAGCTTAGCTTAGAAGATGGTGCAGTATATGGTTGGAGTAAAAATAATGCCTATTTTTATCAAATGTTGACTTTGGTAGGTGATTTTTATAATTTTAGTATTTCTAAACCCTTTAATGAGTTAACAGAAGAGCATAAAAAAATAATACTTTATGGTAGTGGTAGTCAGTCAATCGATTTCTCTAAGATAAAAGGAAGAAGGGGATGGTCAAGTAAGAAGAAGCCTTTTGAAGGGATTATTCCTCGAATGATCCGTCGTTATAAAGAGAGTGATATTCGTTCTGTAAGAGAAGACTTATCTAGATATGTTATTAGTAAGCCCTGTTTAAGTTGTCAAGGAGATAGGCTTAATGCATCTGCAAGAAATGTATTTATAGATAACAATAATATTTCAGATATAACAAAGCTGACTATTGATCAAGTTTTTAATTTTTTTGATTCACTAGAACTTAAAGGTCAAAGGGGTGAAATTGCCAGCAAAATTCTTAATGAAATTTCACAGCGATTACATTTCTTAATTAATGTTGGACTAGATTATCTTAGCTTAGAAAGAAAAGCAAACTCCCTTTCTGGTGGAGAAGCTCAGCGAATTAGGCTAGCCTCTCAGATTGGTGCTGGGTTGATTGGCGTGCTTTATATATTGGACGAACCATCAATAGGTCTTCATCAGCGAGATAATCAAAAATTATTAAATACGTTAACTTATCTAAGAGATTTGGGAAATACTGTAATTGTTGTTGAGCATGACGAAGAGGCAATTAGACAAGCAGACTATGTTGTTGATATAGGTCCAGGGGCTGGCATTCATGGAGGCGAGATTGTCGCTATGGGGTCGCCAGAAGATGTAGTTTCGAATACAAATTCACTTACTGGAGATTATTTAAGTGGTCGACAAGAAATTAGCATACCTAAAAAAAGAAAGCAAGCAACTGATTGGCTCACTATAACTGGGGCAAGTGGAAATAATTTAAAGAATGTTGACTTATCAATCCCTGTTGGTGTATTGACATGTATAACGGGTGTTTCGGGCTCAGGCAAGTCTACATTAATTAATAATACATTATATGAATTAGCTGCAAAAATTCTAAACCGATCGCAAACTGATCCATCACCTTTTAAAGAAGTAAAAGGAATGAATTTCTTCGATAAAGTAGTCAATATTAATCAAAGCCCAATTGGCAGAACTCCTAGATCAAATCCTGCTACATATACTGGCGTATTCACTATGATTCGTGATTTATTTTCTCTAACACTTGAATCTCGCTCTCGTGGTTATAAATCTGGCCGTTTTAGTTTTAATGTTAAGGGCGGTCGATGTGAGGCTTGTAAAGGTGATGGCCTAATAAGGGTAGAGATGCATTTTTTACCTGATGTTTATGTTGCATGCGATGTTTGCACAGGACACAGATATAATCGAGAAACCTTAGAAATTAAATATAAGGGTAAAACAATTGCAGAAGTTTTAGAAATGACTGTAGAAGATTCATTAGAGTTTTTTTATGCGCTACCTAAAATTACTCAAAAGCTACAAACTTTAATGGATGTAGGTTTGTCTTATATAACACTCGGACAAAATGCGACCACATTATCCGGTGGTGAGGCTCAGCGCATAAAGCTCGCAAAAGAACTTTCAAAATCTGATACTGGTCAAACTTTATATATATTAGATGAGCCAACCAGTGGACTTCACTTCCACGACATTAAACAGTTGTTATCCGTTATAACTAGACTAAGGGACCGCAACAATACGATTGTTATTATTGAGCATAATCTTGATGTAATTAAGACAGCGGATTGGATTGTAGATCTTGGACCAGAAGGAGGAAATAAAGGTGGAGAAATAATTGCTTGTGGGACTCCAGAAAAAGTCTCTGATTCATCTAGATCATTTACAGGGCAGTTCCTTAAAAAACTTTTTATGAAGAAGAACTAAACTCCTTAAGAATCATTATGAATTCAGTTTTGCCATTAATTTTATGAATAGTAACAGGCTGTAAATTATCATGCAAGGAGAGGTTTAGTGTTAATTGTAATTCCTTACAGTAAACCTTAATAGTCTCTATTTCATTTTCATTGATATTTATAGACTCAAATCCATCAACAAGAAACTTTAGATACTTGACACCATCTTGGTCAACTACTTGATAAGTAAATTCTAATTGATCAGGTTTTTTACGAATATCGTTAGCTAGCGCAAGATAAACGCTTAATTGGTCAACAAGCAATCCTGGTTTGACTTTCCACTGTTCACCAGTGCTAGATAAGGCATAATTTTTATCAGTAATGATTTGAATTTCGTAATTCTTTTTAACTTCATCTTTAACCCTTTCAATGACACTAAAATAGGTATTAATTATTTGACCATCTGTCTCGTCACCAACACTTTTTTCAAACCTAGAGTAGTCATATAAAACCTTCCATAAAGACCCAGTAGTGGCTTCAGTATTGAAGACAAAGTGATTTTCATTAACTTCTAAAACTAATGATGCGACACCAATCTTTAAGTTGCCCATTTTAGTTTTTGCATAAAGATCATAGCTTCCTTCGTAGGCAGTAAGTGCATAGATTTGCAACGAAGATAAAAAAGCTAAGATAAAGATAAGTGCTTTGTTCATATTACTTTTCCATCAAGTGTAGCAGTACTTTCATCAATAAGTTTTAAGCGTTTTTGAGTATACCACTGAATAACTTTAGGATAGAGAATATGCTCTTTTTGAAGAACTTTATTAGCAAGAGTAGTGGCATCATCTGTAGGATCAATAGATACAGTCTCTTTAGCAATGACTGGCCCGCCATCAAGTTTTACTGTTACAAAATGAACGCTAGCGCCATGTATTTTTTCTGAAGACTCAATAGCTTTTTGATGAGTATTTAGTCCAGGAAATTTAGGAAGAAGTGAAGGGTGTATATTAAGAATTTTCCCAAAGTACTTTGAAATAAAATCAGGGGAGAGAATTCTCATAAAGCCCGCTAAAATTATAACTTCCACGTTATGTTGATCAATAACTGAAATAAGTTCTTTATCAAAAGCAAGATTTGAATCAAATAATAAGGGGTCAATAAAAATACAATCTATATTAGCCTTTTCAGCTCTTTTTAAGCCAAAAGCATCTGCTTTATTGCTTATTACACAGCAGATTTGCAAATCAATTTTACTTGCATTATCTATTATTGATTGCAAATTAGAGCCATTACCTGAGATTAAAATAACAGCTTTCATATGATTAAATTAAAACTTGTTCACCTTCTGAATCAATCACTTCACCTATTAGCCAAGCATTTTCACCACAAGATTTTAAAATTTTAATTGCCTCACCTGATAAAGCTTTAGGAACTATAACAACCATTCCTACTCCGCAATTTAGTACTCGATACATCTCCATAGTATCTATGTTTCCTTCAGATTGCAACCACTTAAAAATTTGAGGAAGCTCCCATGAATTTTGGTCTAAATTTGCAGCTAGATGTTTTGGTAATACTCTAGGTATATTCTCTAGTAAGCCACCTCCTGTAATGTGTGATATTGCATGAACAGGTAGATTTTGAATTAGGGAAAGAATCGATTTAACATAAATTTTCGTTGGTTCTATAAGTGAATTGAGTTGGCTGGAGCTAGGTTTGGATTTTTCTAAAACCTTACGAATAAGAGAGTATCCATTTGAATGAGGTCCTGATGATCCAAGGGCAATTATTTGATCTCCAACAGAAACCTTTGAGCCATCAATAATTTGATTTTTTTCTACAATTCCAACGCAAAAGCCTGCTAAATCATATTCTTCGCCATTATACATACCAGGCATTTCAGCAGTCTCACCTCCAATTAAGGCGCAACCAGATTGAATACAGCCTTCACCAATTCCAGAAATGACTGAAGTCGCAACTTCTTCATTGAGAGATCCTGTTGCGTAATAATCTAGAAAAAATAACGGTTCAGCGCCCTGAACTATTAAATCATTAACACACATTGCAACCAAATCAATTCCAATAGTGTCATGTTTATTAAGCATTTCTGCTACCATTAATTTTGTACCAACACCATCAGTGCCTGAAATCAATACAGGGTTCTTGTATCGATCAATGGGAATTTCAAACATTGCACCAAATCCGCCTAACCCAGCTAAAACACCTGGCCTTAAAGTTGCTTTTGCAATGGGTTTAATTTTTTCAATAAGTTGATTGCCTTTGGTAATATCAACCCCTGAATCCTTGTAAGTCAATGATGACATCTTGGTTTTTCCGTATAATTAAGGTCTATAACTAAATGATTTAAATTAGGCATACTAATGGGCTATTCAATGCTACCTAATGTGCTTTCAGTAATACGCATTATTTTAACAGTTCCAGTTGTTATAGCGTTACTAAAAGGGCAGTATCTTTTAACGTTGTTGCTATTTTTGTTAGCAGGAATTTCTGATGCATTGGATGGTTGGATTGCTAAACAGTTCTCCTTTCAAACGAGACTCGGCTCTATTCTTGATCCGATGGCGGACAAAATATTGTTAACGTGCACATTTATAACGCTTTATTGGGTTGGAATTCTACCTTTATGGTTATTTATGTTAATTTTTGTTCGTGACGTTATTATTGTTGCAGGTGCTTTAGGATATTTCCTAGGTGAAATGACCAGTGATAGCGAATTATTGCAGCCAACTCTAATTAGTAAGTTCAATACTGTCTTACAAATAGCTTTAGTTCTGTTTTTATTGTTGATTCAGATTTATGTTGAGTTTTCTATCTTTTTAGAAATGGTATTTATTATAGTTGCTACCTCAACAGGTTTGAGTGGCGCAGATTATATGTGGCTTTGGATTAAGAAATTTATTTTGCAAGAGTCTAAAAAATGAATCAATTGGGATTACCTATTTCACTTGATTCTAAAATGTTATTAGATAATTTTGTTGGTAACAAAGAGCTTCTTGAATTTATTGATCAGTTCTATGAAAATAAGAACTCTGTTGAAATTTATGTTTATGGAGCTCAAGGGCTTGGCAAAACTCATGTTTTGCAGGGAGCTGTCCTAAAGGCACTTTCAGACAATCAAAATGCTATTTACATTGATTGTAATGATTCTTTACCAGAGCACATACTAGATTCTATTGATCAATTAAATTTGATTAGTCTAGATAATGTTGATGTTATTAGAAATGATAACCAAGACTTCTTTTTTGATTTATATAACCGAGCGAGGCAAGCAAAAGTTTCTATTTTAGTTAGTGGCTCTAATATGCCAGCTGACTTGAGTGTTATGAAAGACTTAAAGACTCGCCTTAGTTTGGCAGCAGTTTATAAGCTAGAAGAACTCAATGATGAATTAACGATGTCTGTACTAAACAATCAAATGAGCGAGAGAAATCTAACGATTGATTCTAAGGTTTATGAATATTTATTTAAATATTATTCCAGAGATGTGAAGATTTTATTATCTGCGATGGATCAGTTAGATAGAGCATCACTTCAATCAAAAAAAGCCATCTCAATTCCTTTTGTTAAAAAAACGCTTCGACTTTAAGAGCTTTACTTAATTTAGTGATATTGTTAGTTTATTTATCGATCTCTATTAAGAGTGCGAAGTAACTAATGAATCATTAGTCATTATGAACGCTTTATAATAGAATTTTAATTGTGCTAAAAGTATGGACCATCTACCCATTTTTATTAATTTAAGACAAAAACCATGCCTTGTTGTAGGAGGAGGTGATATTGCTCTTAGAAAGATTAACTTATTGTTAAAAGCACAGGCAAGTATTACTTGTGTCTCTCCAGTTTTTTGTGATGGTTTAAATGATTTAGCTAAAGAAAATGTTCTAAATTTGGTTAAAAAGAATTTTGAAGCTTCAGACATTAGTGAGTATTCGGTAATTATTTCTGCCACCAATGATTCTAAAGTAAATTCTGAGGTATCCAGACTTGCTCATGAGTTGCGTATTCCAGTTAATGTGGTTGATTCACCAGATTTATCGAGCTTTATTATGCCCTCTATTGTCGATCGATCGCCCGTCGTAATTGCTGTTTCATCGGCTGGTAAAGCACCAGTTCTCGCTCGCATAATTCGAGCAAAATTAGAAACTATTATTCCTAGTGCTTATGGAACTCTCGCTGAGATTGCTGGCGAGTATAGGCAAAGAGTTAAAGACAGGTTTTCTAAGATAAAAGATAGAAGAGCATTTTGGGAGACTACTTTTTCTGGAGTTATTGCTGAGAAAGTTTTTTCTGGACGAATTGTTGAGGCAAAAGCTGATATAGAAAAACAACTTAAAGACTCGGTTGAACTGAGTATGGGGGAGGTTTATTTGGTGGGCGCTGGGCCAGGTGACCCTGATCTTTTGACCTTTAAGGCATTAAGGTTGATTCAGCAAGCTGATGTGGTTCTGTATGACAGATTGGTATCTAAAGGTGTTATGGAGTTAGTTAGGAGGGACTCTGAGCTCATATATGTTGGTAAAAAAGGTGGTAGTGATGAGTCTACTCGACAAATAGATATTAATGATCAGTTAGTTGAGCTGGCAAAATCAGGAAAGAGGGTATGTCGACTAAAGGGTGGTGACCCATTTATTTTTGGCCGTGGGGGTGAAGAGATAGAAACCCTATCTGAAAATGGAATCCCGTTTCAGGTCGTTCCTGGAATTACAGCTGCATCTGGCTGCTCATCTTATGCTGGTATCCCTCTGACTCATAGGGATTACTCTCAGTCTTGCAGATTTGTAACGGCTCATTTAAAAAATGGAACTAGCAATCTTCCATGGGAGGAGTTAGTTGTAGAACAGCAGACTATTGTTTTTTATATGGCTTTGAGTGGTGCAAATCACATTTGCGAACAATTGATTGCTCATGGAATGCGAAAAGAGATGCCTATTGCAATTATTGAAAAAGGAACTATGCCTGAACAGAAGGTCTATATAACAACTTTATTGGCCTTGCCAGATTTACTAATTAAGGAGGATATTCATGCTCCTACATTGATGATTGTTGGAGAGGTTGTGAAACTGAATGAAAAGTTAAATTGGTATGGTAATTTAAAGAATTAGTAAATTTTATTTAATTCTAATTGGGTATAATTCAAAATTCTTCGCGGGAGTGGTGGAATTGGTAGACACGCTGGATTTAGGTTCCAGTGTCGCAAGACGTGAGAGTTCGAGTCTCTCCTTCCGCACCATAAAATTTTTATAAAGAGCTCTTAGGAGCTCTTTTTCATAATATCCCAGATTACATTCAGTTCACTCTCACTTGGCTTGGAAAGATTTCTTAATTTTAAGTTTTTAATAATCGTTTCAGTTGCTGACCAACTTATTTGAAAGAGTAGGTCAAAATCAATATCTCTAAAATAACCTTCTTTAAAGAATTGTTTCATATCAGTCATTGACTTTTCAAAATTTTTGAAGCCTATTGCCCTTGCCTCTTCAGAGACCATAGGGTCGATATCCACTAAACCTAAAAATATAAACTCATTGTAGTTTTTTAAAAAATACTTAATAATTTTTTGAGAAGCTTCTTTGAATTGAAGTTCTGCACTTGAATCTTTGGGCATATTTTCATCTAAGTCAGCAAAAGCATTCTTTTTGATGCTTATGTATATTGTGTCAATAAGCTCTTGCTTTGACTTGAAGTGAACAAAAAGCGTTCCAGAGGCAACTCCCGCTTTTTTACTAATTTGCGCAGTTGAAGTCGCTTGAATGCCTTGACTAGCAAAAAGCTCTAGAGCACTTTGAAAAATTTTATCTTTGGTCGAGAGCATTATTATTAGTCATAGATTACTCCAGTTAATTCTTCAGATAGTTTCCAAAGTTTTTTTGCGTTATCTGTATTATACGATAGTTCGTTTGACTTAACCAAGACAGGGTGACCTTTCATACCGCCCATGGATGGAGAGCCAAAATAATCATTTGACTTGGCAGTTCGATCTGTTGCAGCTCTGAGGCCTCCAAGAGCTCCTATATTTACTTTCTGACCAAGAAAAATATTCATAAAATTAGCAACGCCTGAGTATCTTTGGAGGTCAGTTGCCGTCCAGCCAGGGTGTGAAGCTAAAATGATTGGATTACCTTTATCTTCCCCAAGTTTACGTGAGAGCTCATAGGTAAAATATAAATTTGCTAGCTTGCTGTCACTGTATGCGCTCCAAGTTCTGTATTTTCTTTTTTCCCAATTAAGGTCACCAAAATCAATATTTCCAGAGGTGTGAGCAATACTAGATACATTAACAACTCTTGAGTTTGGCGTCTTTTTTAGAAGAGAAATCAGCTGACCTGTCAAAGCAAAATGACCTAAATGATTCGTACCCATCTGGATCTCAAATCCATCTTTAGTTTTTGAATAAGGGCAGGCCATAATACCAGCGTTATTGATAAGGCAATCTAGAGTCTTATATTTTTTATTAATAGATTGAGAGAAGTTACTGATTGATTCAAGGCTTGATAAATCTAGTTCTTCAATGTCTATCTTTGCATTTTTATTTTCAGCATGAATTTCTTTTAATATAGACTCAGCTTTGTTTATATTTCTTACAGCCATAATGACGGTGGCATTTTTTCGAGAAAGAACTCTAGCTGTTTCCTCACCCAGGCCACTCGTTGTTCCAGTTACTATAAAAATTTTGCCTGATTGATCAGGGATATTTGATTCATTCCAATTTTCTTTTTTCATTTTTTCCTTTGATAATGTAAGTTTAATTTCTAAGTTTTTCCCACCAAGGGTTTTTTGGTAAGTTGGTTAGTTCAAATACTTCACCAATCATTGGGGTTGCAATGTTGACGTTCTTTTTCGCAGCCTCCTTAGTAATTCGAATGATTGGCTCATCCCATGGATGAATCGATAAATCAAATTTTGACCAATGGATTGGGAAAAGGATTTCTGCTTTTAAGTCGATACTAGCTTGAACTGCTTCGTCTGGATACATGTGAACGTTCGACCAGTCAACGTTGTATGCACCGTTCTCAATAAAGGCAATGTCAAAAGGCCCATACTCCTCACCTAATTTTTTAAATGTCTCTGAGTATCCACCATCTCCGCTGAAATATGCACTTAAAGACTTGGACTTTACGATCCAAGAGCCCCATAACGTCGAGTTGCCATTGAACACTCCTCGACCACTAAAGTGAAGTGAAGGCGCAAAGGTAAATTCAATATCATTATAGTTATTACTCTCATACCAGTCGAGCTCAGTAATTTTATTTTTATTTACCCCCCATCTTTCTAGATGAGCTCCAACTCCTAAGGGCACAATAAAATAATCTACTAGGCCAGACAAATCTTTAATTGCTTTTGAGTCAAGGTGATCATAGTGATCATGAGAAATGATTACAACATCAACCTTTGGAAGGTCATCAATTAATATCGGATTTTCAAATTCAAATGGCTTTCCATTGAAGAAGTTGCTTTTACTGTTAGAGTTAAATGATGGCAGTGGAGATGCTCTATTAAACACTGGATCAGTCATCACTACCAAGCCCTCAGTGTTCATAAGAAGGGTAGAGTGGCCAAGCCAAACAAACTTTCCTTCAATTAAGTCTTTGCCTTTAAATTTTATTGTTGGAAGTGGCTTCAATGGATTTTTATCTTTAGGTGGAGAGAACCAATCTTGGAAAGTCGCTTTTTTTTCTGAAGCACGAAAGTTAGTATAGTTTGTTTTTATATTTTGGAACTTTCCTTCAATAAAATTTTGAGAATCTTCAATAGTTTTTTGTGCTTCATCATCTGGAATACCTCCAAAAGCTGGCGATACTTTGAGAAAAATAAATATAACAATAGCACTTGCTATTAGAATGTAAATCAGATATTTAATGATATTAAGTATTGTAAAAAGAATTTTCAAGTATGCTTCCATGCTTCAATTTTAAATGATTATATCTTATTATGAGTGAGTAGTCAGTCATTTTAATATTTTTTGGGATATTCCTTTTTAATTTAGCAACGTCTATTAGGATTAAACATAAGAAATCCTGTAAAATATTAGCTCTAAAAAACACAATAAAAGTACGGCTATATGTTGATTGAGGTTGGACATTTTGCACTTGTTCTAGCGCTGGTTATTTCAGTAATTTTGATTGTAGTTCCATCAATTGGGCTTTATCAGAATAAAACGTCCCTTTCGCAGCTTGCAAAGCCATTAGTTTGGGCACAAGGCTTTTGGATTGCTGTAGCCTTTTTTGTATTGATGAGTGCATTTTTGACGAATGATTTTTCAGTCAAATATGTTGCTGATAATTCAAATACACAGCTGCCAGTTTTATTTAAAGCATCTGCCGTTTGGGGCGCTCATGAGGGTTCTTTGCTTTTATGGGTATTTGTTCTTTCAATATGGAGCACTGCAGTCAGTATTTTTTCAAAACGAATACCTTCAAATTTATTAAATTTAATTCTCATTGTGTTGGGCGTAGTAAGTTTTGGTTTTTTACTTTTTTTACTTTACACATCAAATCCTTTCGAGCGATTAATAATCCCTCCATTAGAGGGTCGAGAACTTAATCCACTTCTTCAAGATTTTGGTTTGGCGGTTCACCCTCCTATGCTTTATATGGGATATGTAGGTTTAGCAGTTCCTTTTGCATTTGTAATAGCAGCATTAATTAGAGGACAACTTGATAGTTCTTGGATAAGGTGGACAAGGCCTTGGGCGCTTATTTCATGGGCCTTCTTGACGGTTGGGATAACACTTGGAAGTTGGTGGGCTTACTATGAACTTGGTTGGGGTGGATGGTGGTTTTGGGATCCGGTAGAAAATGCATCATTTATGCCTTGGTTGATTGCTACTGCACTTATCCACTCACTTAGTGTTAGTGAAAAAAGAGGAATTTTAAGGCAGTGGACTGTGCTGCTTTCTATTGGTGGTTTTTCTTTAAGCTTACTAGGAACTTTTTTAGTGCGCTCTGGGGTTCTAACTTCAGTTCACGCTTTTGCAACAGATCCTGCAAGAGGATTATTTATCCTGATATTTTTATTTATTGTAATTGGTGGCTCCTTAGCGATTTATGCTTGGCGCTATAATTTGTTACAAAAAAGCAATCCAATTTCACTATTTTCAAGAGAAACTGGGCTTCTGATAAATAATATACTTCTTGTTACTGCAATGCTTAGTGTGCTCCTAGGGACGCTTTATCCATTAGTGCTCGATACCTTAAACCTTGGAAAGATATCTGTTGGTGTACCCTACTTTAATGCCGTCTTCATACCAATTATGTTACCTGCAGTAATTGTAATGGCGATTGTCCCTTTTGTGCGCTGGAAGAAGGATACATTTAAGAGGATTGTGTCCCATCTTCGAATACAGTGGCTGGGAATTATAGTTCTAATATTAATTGCAAGGATTTTTATTACAGATAATATTTTTGTCTTGGTTGCAATTGGGCTCTTTATTTGGATGTTGGTTCACGTGTTAGTTTTATTGATTGCTAGAATTAGATCAAAATCAGTTTTTTCATTTGCTTTTATCGGAATGCTTGTTGCTCATTTAGGAATAGCAGTTTTTGTTCTTGGTGCTACTGTGACAACTCAAATGGGAATTGAAAAAGACATCAAAATGAGTTTTGGAGAGTCACAAAATATTGCAGGTTATGACTTTGTGTTCAACGGGGTAAGTCGTTATCAGAAAGATAATTATTCTGGCTTTATGGGCAATATAACGGTGCTGAAAGGTGTTAAAGAAATAACAACACTAACTCCAGAGAAGCGTTACTACCAGAGTGGTATGCCAATGACTGAGGCAGCAATTGATCCTTCGATCACTAGAGATCTCTATGTGGCTCTGGGAGAAGAGCTAGTTGAGGGTTCTTGGAGCGTAAGAATATATTACAAGCCACTTGTTCGATGGATATGGTTAGGTGGATTAATGATTGCCATGGGGGCATTATTTGCAGCAATTGATAGGCGTTATTTTGTAAGGGCTAAATCATGATCTTTAGCTGGCAAATTGTTTTAATGATTGTATTATCGATTACCTTTCTATCTTGGTTTCTTTATAGACCTATAAAAGAAAGCCTTAGTGATGATGATTCAAATATTCGAATTAATAAGCAAAGACAAAATGAATTAATATCAGATAGATCTATTGGGCTCATTGAGGAGCAATATTTTAAAGAGGCTGAAGATGAGATTATTGACACTCTAGCATCAGAACTAAAAAGTAATGAGTCTGAAAAATTAGAAATTAAGCCTACGAGATGGTCACTAAGTATTGCTTTATTGATAGCAATATTATCGTTATCACTATATTCTCAATTAGCTCCAAAGATAGTTCCAAGTTCATTTAGCCAATCTACAGATTCTTTAAGTATGACTGAAAGTCTTGATACATTAAAAGAGTATTTAATTGATAATCCAGAGGATTTTTCAGCATGGAAGATGTTAGGAATGACTCAGGTTGCTATTGGTGATCTAGATGATTCTATTAATTCATTTGAGAATGCTTTCAAAATTAATCCTGATGATATTGACTTACTTCTTCAATACTCAAGCGCTATTGCAGCTAAGCAGGATGGAGAGTTTCTAGGAAGGCCTCAAGAGTTAATTAAAAAAGCACTTACTCTTGACCCTCAGTCAATACAAGTTCTATATTTTGCTGGTATTGTTGCAGCCCACCAATCAGATTTTGATGTAGCTAAAGAGTTTTGGGAAAAAGCACTTTATCTAATGCCAGATAGCCATCCTGATAGAAGTATTATTGAGGAGGCTGTAGAAACAATTTTAAATTTACAAGTAAAATAGCAACTATGAGCCAAACATTAGAACTAACAAAATCTCTTATAAGTAAAGCTTCAGTCACTCCTGATGACAACGGCTGTCAGGCAATAATGATCGACCGACTGAAAAAAATTGGTTTTACAATTAATCCGCTTAAGTTTGGTGATGTCGATAATTTTTGGGCAACCCATGGGGATAGTGGGCCTCTATTCGCTTTTGCTGGACATACCGATGTTGTTCCAGCTGGTGATAATAAAGCATGGAAAACTGAGCCATTTGAACCAACCATAAAAGATGGTTTTTTGTATGGTCGAGGCGCTGCAGATATGAAAGGGGGGCTTGCTTCAATGGTCACTGCAACCGAAAAATATATTAAAGAAAATCCAAATCATAACGGCACAATTGCTTTTTTAATTACCTCTGATGAAGAAGGAGTGGCAATTAATGGAACTGTAAAGGTTATGGATTACCTTAAAGAAAATAACCAAAAGATAGATTATTGCTTATTAGGCGAGCCTTCATCCACCTCTGTCACTGGAGATGTTATCAAAAATGGAAGACGAGGGTCATTAAATTGTGTTATAAAGATTAATGGAAAGCAGGGGCATGTTGCATACCCTCATTTAGCTAAAAACCCTATACATCTTGTTTCTCCTGCGCTTGATGATCTCTGTAAACAAGAGTGGGATAATGGCAATGACTATTTTCCAGCAACCTCTTTTCAAATATCAAATATGCATTCAGGCGATGGAGTAACAAATGTTATTCCTGGGGATGCTAGGGTCATGTTTAATTTTCGCTACTCTACCGAAACAACTAAAGAAGAACTACAAAAAAGGGTACACGAAATTTTAGATTCACATAAGCTTGATTACACTATCGATTGGTCTCATTCTGGATATCCATTCTTAACGCCAAAAGGTGAATTAGTTTCTGCATGTATTGATGCGATTCAAAAGACTAAGGGAATCCAGACAGAACTTTCAACAGCTGGTGGAACCTCTGATGGAAGATTTATTGCACAAGAGGGCACTCAAGTTGTAGAACTTGGACCAGTCAATGAAACTATTCATCAGGTCAATGAGTCTGTTTTAGTTCAAGATCTTGATGACTTAAGTGAGATTTATTATCAAGTGCTTACGAATATACTAGCATAGCTTTGATTTCAAATGAAATTTGATATTATTACCCTTTTCCCTGAAATGTTTTCTGCCATTAAAGAGGAGGGTGTTATAGCAAGGGCAATCAAAAAATCAATCATTTCAATTACGACTTGGCAATTAAGAGACTTCAGCTTAAATAAATATAAAAATGTTGATGATAAGTCCTATGGCGGTGGTGCTGGAATGGTAATGCAAGTTCAGCCAATAAGGGATTGTATTATCGAGATAAAGAAACAAAACCCAAAAACTAAAGTCATTTATTTGTCACCACAGGGCAAGAAGCTTGATCAAGATTTGGTAGAAAAATTGACAACTTATGACTCATTGACGATGCTTTGCGGGCGTTATGAAGGTATAGATGAAAGAGTCATAGAGAATGACATTGATTATGAAGTTTCAATAGGTGATTATGTTATTAGTGGTGGTGAGTTGGCTGCAATGGTTGTCATTGATGCAATAAGTCGTCGCTTACCAAATGTTTTAGGAAATGAAGATTCTTTAAAGGATTCATTTACTGATAATTTGCTTGATTACCCTCACTATACTAGACCTGAAGTTGTCGATGGGCATTCAGTTCCTGAGGTGTTGCTCAGTGGAAATCAGGCAAAAATAGACGCTTGGCGTCTAGAGCAATCAATTAAAAGAACAAAGCAAAAAAGACCCGACCTAAAAGTTTAATAACTATTACGATATAGTCTTTAGTGGAATTGTTATTATGAGGTCAATCGTATATAATTCTAGCAATATTTTGAATGAACCATTTTATGAATAATAATCACTCTTTTGTCGGTTCCAGTGTGGCATTAATCACTCCAATGTTTGATGATGGATCAGTAGATTATGAATCTCTTAATCATTTGATAGATTTTCATATTGATGCAGGAACGAGTTCGATTGTATCTGTTGGAACTACAGGAGAGTCTGCAACTGTAGGAGTTAAAGAGCACCTTAAGATAATTAAGCATACTGTTGACTATGCCGCAAAAAGAATTCCAATAATAGCCGGCACTGGTGCAAACTCTACATCGGAAGCTATAGAACTCACACAGGAGGCGAAGCGTTTAGGCGCTGATGCCTGTTTATTAGTGACTCCTTACTACAATAAGCCAACTCAAGAGGGCTTATTTCAGCATTATAAATTGATAGCTGAGACTGTAGATATTAATCAGATACTTTATAACGTGCCTGGAAGAACTGCGGTGAATATGTCAGTAGATACAACTGTGAGACTAGCTGAAATTGATAACATTATTGGCATAAAAGATGCAACTGGTGATCTTTCTGTTATTAAGCAGTTGGTTGAAAAATGCCCAGAGGACTTTTTGTTATTGACTGGTGATGATGCTACTGCAGTAGATTTTCTTTTATTAGGTGGTCATGGAGGTATTTCAGTTACTGCAAATGTTGTGCCTAAAGAGCTTCAAAAGGTTTATTTATCAGCTCTATCTGGACAATCGGAACTTGCTAATAATTTAAATACTAAGCTTGAAGGACTCCATAAGAATTTGTTTTTGGAGGCAAATCCAATTCCAGTTAAATGGGCTCTTCATAAGATGGGAAAATGCTCAAAAGGAATTAGATTGCCATTACTGGTATTATCCAAGGAGTATCAGTCAATTATTATGAACGATTTAGAGGAATTAGGATTAATATGAAAGTCATTAATTGTTTAGTTATTGTTTCTGCTAGTTTATTAGTTATAAGTTGTTCAAAGGTTGTAGATCCCTTACAAAAGATTGGCTTAGGTACTAGAGTGATCAGCTATCAAGCTGATGATTCAACTAGTTCATTGGTAATTCCACCTGACTTAACTAAGCCTAGTTCTGAGGGCTTATTTGCCGAAAACGTTGAAGTAAGTAATAATCAAGATATTCTAACTGAGGTTGGAAATGTTGAGGTGATGCGTGATAGTCATCGTCGCTGGCTGGTTGTCGATAAACCAACTAGTGAAGTGTGGTCATTGTCAAAAGAATTTTTTAGGTCCTATGGGTTTGTAATTGAAAAAGAAAATCAAAAAATTGGCCTTCTTGAGACTGATTATCTAGAGATAGAGACAAAGGTTCCTGATAAGTCCCTTGGCATGATTCGTGCTGCGTTATCAAAGGCTTTAAAAACTCAGTATGGCCTTCCAATTGCAGATAAGTACAGGGTTCGTATGGAGCCTGTTGAGGGTCAAAATAAAACTGAAGTATATCTGACTTTAACTTCAATTGGAGAAGTCATTAAAGGAGAACAAAGGCTTTGGCAGCCTCGTGAAAAGGATGTAGAACTCGAAACTGAAATGCTTTTAACGTTTATGGTTTTTTTAGGTAGTGACAGGACTGAAGCTATTAATAAAATCCAAGCTAGTACTGATAGTAATGATGATCTCGTAAAGGTCGTTAAATCAGATTCTGGATATGCAACTTTAGTTTTTCCTTATAATAAAAAACAATCATGGAGCTATCTTGGTTGGGCCCTAGATGAGTTAGATGTTGATATAGAAGATCGAGATTTATTCGAGGGAAGCTACTTTATAAATATCTCTTCTAGCAAAGGATTCTTTGCTACTTTGTTAAATACTGTGAAAAATGCCAAGACATATCAACTCTACGTTAAACAAATTGATGAATCTCATTCTGAAGTTATTTTTGTTGATCTTAGTAATGAAAATGATGAAGATACTTTAAGTTTTAGTTTTGAATTCTTTAATAAGCTTGCTGCAAAATTCTAAAATTACCACATACTCTTCATTAGCTAGATTTTAAAAATCATGCTTTCTAAAAAAACAGTTGAAAAGATTGCTAATCAAAATATTTTGATTAGTGATTTGTCTGATGATGAATTGGCTGAATTTTGTATTATTGCTAATCAAATGTATCGCAATGGCGAGTCAATTATCAGTGACCAAGACTATGATTTTGTTTTCCTAGCAGAACTTGCTAAAAGATTACCTGATCATCCTTTTTTACAAAAATTAGAAAGTGAAAATGAAGGCTTTTCGGAAGAAAAGGTAAAACTACCCGAGAGGATGTTGTCAACCAACAAAGCTTACTCTTGGGAAGAAATTCAAAAATGGCTAGAAAGAATTTCTAAGTCTTGTGAAGAAATTAATCTTCCTCTTAAAGATGTTCAATTAAAAGGTACCGCTAAACTAGATGGTTTCGCTGGCTATGACGATGGAACTAAGCTTTATACAAGAGGTGATGGTAATAAAGGTAGTGACATAAGTAGAGTTTTTAAAAGAGGACTTGGAGTTTTTAATGATAGTCAAAGAGGTCAGGGAGCTGGAGAAATTGTTGTAAAGAGGAGTTATTTTGAGTCTCATCTTAGCAATCACTTTGAATATCCAAGAAACTTTCAAGCTAGCCTTATTAAAGAAAAAGAGTTGGATCACTTCGCTTTAGATGCAATAACTAATAAGGCTGCATTATTTGTTCCCTTTAATCAGTTGCCAAAATGGTTGGGAGATATAGATACATTTACCAATAATTTTGAAAATATTGTAAATGAGCTAGAGGCTGGAGTTGACTTTGATATAGATGGCGCGGTTTTTGAGGTAATTAATCCAGAACTTAAAACACATATGGGTTCGAATCGAAAATTTCACCGCTGGCAAATAGCATATAAAGAAAATAAAGAAAAAGCCCAAGTTAAAGTTTTATCTGTAACTGCTCAAGTTGGCAGGACCGGAAAGATTACACCGGTTGCTGAATTAGAACCGACACTGCTTAGTGGTGCCACAATATATCGAGCAACTGGGCACCATTATGGACTTGTAAAAGAACAAGGACTTGGTTCTGGAAGTGTTGTGGAATTAACTCGAAGCGGCTTAGTTATACCTAAAATTAATAAGGTTCTTAAGCCTGCAGAAGTAGATATACCAGCCCAATGCCCAAGCTGTAATGCCAAACTATCGTGGGATTCAGACTTTTTAATGTGCCTAAATCACGACTCTTGCCCTGATCAAATTATTGGGAAAATGGTTTATTTTTATAAAATATTAGCTAACAATGATGGATTTGGACAGGCTACAATTCAAAAGCTATATGACAAAGGTATTCGGCAAGTTAGTGATATTTATCTTTTGAAAGTAACCGATTTAATCTCTATGGGTTTTGGAGAGAAAACTTCTCAAAATCTAACTGAGCAGTTAATTAGATCAAGGCAAGAAAGTATAGAGGATTGGCGATTTTTAGCTGCTTTTGGAGTTAACAGGCTAGGAATGGGTAACTGTGAAAACCTATTAAAGAACTACTCTCTTGATCAAGTTTTTGATTTATCAGTTGAAGATATTTCAAATATTGATGGATTTGCTGAGCTTACTGCTGAGCTTATTTTTAAGGGCTTGTTATCAATTAAACCTCAATATGATGCTTTGGTTTCAGGAGGCTTTGAATTAGAAAAAACATTTTTATCAATAAATACTAGCCAAAGTGATAGTCCTTTTCATAATAAAAAAATTGTTTTTACTGGAGCAATGAATCGACCTCGCACTGAATTAGAAAAGCAAGCTAAAGCTCTTGGTATTGTTGTAAGTAAGAGTGTAAGTTCAAAAACTGATTTTCTAATTACTGGCGAAAGTGTCGGGCAATCAAAGCTGAAATCAGCTAATGCAAACGATGTTTCAATCCTAACAGAAGAAGAATACCTAAAAATACTGAACACTAAATAGTTTTGATACGTATAATATCTCGTACTTGAACTCCAACGTTGGTTTTTAAGAAAAGACAATGACGTTTATTTGGGAATTTACCTAGATAAGCGTTTTTTTTCGTCAGTTTAAAGTTGAGCTGCACTGGTATAGAGGCCTGCTACCTTTTTTTTAAGGTAGTGGGCCTTTTTTGTTTTTGTTATATGGAGTATTAATATGAAAATGGTAACAGCGATTATTCAGCCAAAAAGGTTGGATAGTGTAAGACAAGCTCTATCCGAAATAAATGTAACTGGCGTTACAGCAACTGAAGTCAAAGGTTTTGGCAGACAGAAAGGCCATACTGAACTTTATCGGGGAGCGGAATTTATAGTTGAATTTTTACCTAAAGTAAAGATAGAGATTGCCATCACTAAGGAGCAACTTGATGAAGTCATAGAGTCCATCACTTCCGCTTGCAAGATAAATGGCGGCAAGATTGGCGACGGTAAAATTTTTGTATCAAGTTTGGAACAGGTAGTTCGTATTCGTACGGGTGAAACTGGTCCAGACGCAGTATAGGGGAAACTTATGGAAAATCAAATATTTGAATTACAATACGCCCTTGATACCTTTTACTTTTTAGTAATGGGTGCATTAGTTATGTGGATGGCAGCAGGCTTTTCAATGCTTGAGGCTGGATTAGTGAGAACTAAAAATACAGCAGAAATCTTAACTAAAAATATTGGTCTTTTTGCTATTGCTTGCACTATGTACATGATCTATGGTTATGACTTGATGTATGGTGGTGGAGCATTTCTATCGGGAATTAGTGGTCAGGGTGAAACATACTCAAATGCCTCTGACTTTTACTTCCAGGTAGTCTTTGTAGCCACAGCGATGTCAATCGTATCTGGTGCAGTAGCAGAAAGAATGAAGTTATTTACTTTTTTTGCTTTTGCCATAATTTTTACGACCATTATCTATCCACTTGAGGGTTCATGGACTTGGGGTGGAAATGATGTTTTCGGTCTATATAACTTAGGTGATTTT
>ENA-ORXI01000899-ORXI01000899.1-sediment-metagenome-genome-assembly--contig:-NODE-899-length-24159-cov-3.389752_pt1 | contig 24159 bp, 24 predicted proteins | sample MGYA00237861_ERZ511468 | MGnify/ENA primary metagenome ERZ511468 (study PRJEB26299, sample SAMN06266213) | sediment metagenome | isolation source: Hudson Canyon methane seep mesocosm | place: USA:Hudson...
ATCATGACCCGGCCCGCGATCCTGCGAACCCTCCGGCACGGCTTCCAGAGAGCGAACGCGGGTGGATCCTGCGGGGGTTAGGTGCCCGCTCGGACGGGGCGGTGGTTGTCGCAGCCACCCCGGCGCCCGGTTGGAGGCCTGACGGCGGGGGACGGGTCCACCGCTAGGGTCGCGCCGTGAACGAGCCCATGGACATGTCTGACGCCGACGGGTCCGGCCTTTCGGATGCGGAGGTACGTGACGACCTCCCAGAGGATCTCGACGCCCGCGGCCTGGTCGGTCCGTATGTGTTCCCCGACAATGACCGGCGCCGGATACCCGGGATGATCTACCTGCTGCTGGCGGCTACCACGGTGGTCGTGACGATGCTCTCCGAAGGCTCGCCGCTGGTCGACGGGGGCCTCTACGTCGGAGCCGCCGGGCTGGCCCTGCTGGGGGCCTACCACCTCCAGGCGGGCTGGAGCCTCGGCACCGACGACGCTGACGCCCTGGTGGCCGCCGTCCGCGAGGTCGGCTTCCCGGTGGGCCACGCCTCGGCGCAGATGGCGTGGCGGGGGCTGCGGAGTCGACCCACATGGCGGGTGCTGGTCTATTCCAACGAGTCGCCGCCGGAGCGCCGGGGCCTGGTGTTCGTCGACGGCGTGGACGGGTCGGTGGTGGCCTCCCACACCGAGGTGAACCCCGAGGACTGGGCAAGCGGGTCCTGACCACCCCGGCGATGTCGTCGGCGGCCCGTCCAACCGTCGATGCAGCTCCACCAGATGGGCGATAGTTTCGCTGTCATGCGGATCAACGGCTTCCTTGCGGTAACCGGCACCCTCGTGCTGGCCCTGGCACTTGTGCTCCTCCTCACCCCGGTCTCCTCCAACTTCGCCGACCCGTGCGGCAGCGTGTTGGTTCCCACCAAGGTGCACTACTCGGATGGCGGCGAGTTGGTGAACGCGAACACGCCGCCATGTCGTGACGCCCGCATGGCCCGACTCCCCTTCGGCCTCGTGGTCGGTGTGGCCGGGATCGCGATCGGGGTGGCCTCAGTCGTATCGGGGCGCCGCAGGGGCTGAACCCCACGTGCCGGGCACCACCTACCCGGCTCTACTGACCACCGGGTGGTCACTGGTACGCTGGATGGCCGGAAACCAGATCCCCCGGATGGCCCGCACCTCGTGTCGGCTGCCACCCGGAGCGGGACCATCTCTACTGGAGGGCGACCACAACGATGCTCGATGGCAACTGGCGTGAGGTCGTGGATCGGGGCCTGATCCCGATCGGCCGGAGCCTCCGGCGAACCGGCATCAGCGCCGACGTGGTGACCCTCATAGGCATCCTGATGGCTGCGGCTGCGGCCGTGGCCATAGGCCTCGGCTACCTGAGGCTGGGCTTCCTCCTGCTGGTGCTGACCGGAATACCGGACGCCCTGGACGGAGCGGTGGCCAAGGCCTCCGGTACCTCCTCGTCGCGCGGCGCCTACTTCGACTCGGTGGCCGATCGACTCACCGATGCGCTCCTGTTCGGCGGCGTGGCCTGGCACCTGGCCACCATCCGCACGGACCACATGATGATGCTGCCGGTGGCGATCATGGCCACGGCGATGTTCATCTCCTACCAGCGGGCCAAGGCCGAGTCGCTGGGCTACGACGCCAAGGGCGGGCTCATGGAGCGCGCTGAGCGGTTCATCGTCCTGGCCTTCGGCCTCCTGTTCTCCGAGATCCTCGTCCCGGTCCTCTGGGTGATGCTGGTGCTCAGCCTGTTCACCGCGGGTCAGCGCTTCGTGAAGGTCTGGCGTCAGGCCACGTCGGACCGGGAGGTTCCAATTCGGCCGGCCGTGGATCTCCGCCGGCGGGCCCGTTTCGCGCGTCGCACGGATCGCCGTCAGCGCCACGGTTCGTGGCGACCCTCGTCGCGCTCCTGACCGGTTCGCTCCGGACCGGCAGGTTCCCGACCGTCGGCCCCCGGGACGCCGGTACCTGGTGGAGGTCGTGAAGACGCCTCGGATCGTCAGTGCCTTCCGCCTCGCCGCGTGGCTGGCCCGGACCGTGCCGGCCCGGCCGGGCGCCATGGTCGCCAGGACCATGGGGCGGATCGTCGGCTACATGGATGGCGACCGGCGGCGGATCGTGGAGAGGACCCTCCGCAGGTCCAGGTCGGTGGACCTGGGTGGCGCCGAGATGAGGCGCAGTGTCGACGCCGTCTTCGCCTCCTACGCCGACTACTACTTCCACAGCTTCCGGCTGCCGGCAATGACGCCGACCCAGGTGGTCGACGGGTTCACAGAGGAGGGCTACGAGCTGATCGCAGAGGCCCGCAGGGCGGGCAACGGAGTGATCATGGCCATGCCCCACCTGGGTAGCTGGGAGTGGGCGGCGCACTGGCTGACGCTGCGCCACGACGTGCCCGTCGGCTGTGTGGTCGAAATGCTCGAGCCGCCCGAGCTGTTCGAGTGGTACCGCTGCCTGCGGGACTCCCTGGGCATGAAGGTCGTCGGCCTGGGTCCCAGCGCCGGTACCGAGACCATGGCGATGCTGCGGGAGAACCGTGCCGTCTGCCTTCCCAGCGACCGCCATGTCGGGGGAGCCGGCGTCGAGGTCGAGTTCTTCGGAGAACGAACGACGCTGCCTGCCGGTCCGGCCACCCTCGCCCTGCGTACAGGTGCCGTGCTGCTGCCGATAGCCGTCTACGACCATCCCGGTGGCTGCCATGGCGTGGTCCGGCCGGCGGTTCCCGCGGTGCGCGAGGGACGGCTACGTGACGACGTCACCCGGATCACCCAGTTGCTGGCCGCAGAGCTGGAGGTGCTGATATCACGTGCCCCGGAGCAGTGGCACCTCCTGCAGCCCAACTGGCCGTCGGACCGGAACCCGGAAGTCGGTGGCGGTACCGACGATGTTCCCGGCGGTGCAGCCGGGGACGACGGCTAGCGTCGGTCGACATGAGGATCGGCCTCATCTGTCCGTACAGCCTGACCATCCCCGGTGGTGTCCAGGGCCAGGTGCTCGGCCTCGCCAGGATGCTGCGCTCCTCCGGCCATCCCACCCGCGTGCTCGGTCCGTGCGACGGCCCGCCGCCCGATGCGGGCGTCACCCCGCTCGGCAACAGCCTCCCGACGGCCGCCAACGGCTCGATGGCCCCGATCGCCCCTGACGTGTCATGCGCCCTGCGCACGATCCGGGCGCTGCGCGACGAGGAATTCGACGTCATCCACCTGCACGAACCGTTGGCTCCCGGTCCGACCACGACCGCACTCTTCCTGGCCGCAGCCCCCATGGTCGGCACCTTCCACGCCGCAGGCGGAAGCCTCGCCTACGACGTCATGAATCGTGGGGTGCGGTGGCTGAACCGTCGCCTGGACCGCTCCTTCGCCGTATCCGAGGATGCAGCGGCCATGGCGTCGGCATCCCTCGGCGGCGAGTACGAGATCCTCTTCAACGGGGTCGAGGTGCATCGGAGCCGCGAGGTGGCTCCATGGCCGACAGAGGGCCCGACAGTCTTCTTCATCGGGCGCCACGAGCCTCGCAAGGGTCTCACGGTGCTGCTCGACGCCATGTCGCACCTGCCGGCCAACGTACGGCTCTGGGTGGCCGGCGACGGCCCTGAGACCGAGGCCCTGCGGTCCCGGGTGGCAGGCGACGGCAGGATCAGCTGGTTGGGCCGGATCTCGGACGAGGAGCGCACGGCCAGGATCCGGGGTGCGGACGTGTTCTGCACGCCTTCCCTCAGGGGCGAGTCGTTCGGGGTGGTGCTCCTGGAGGGCATGGCCTGCGACACGCCTGTCGTGGCCAGCGACATTCCCGGCTACTCCAAAGTGGCGCGGGGAGGCCTGGACGCCCTGCTGGTGCCTCCGGATGATGCCGCTGCCCTGGGAACGGCCATGGACAAGGTCCTCCGCAATCCCGACCTCGCCGCCCGTCTCGTGGCCAGCGGTCGGACACGGGCCGAGGAGTTCTCGATGCGCCGCCTCGCCGACAGGTACATCGAGGCCTACGAGGACGTCGTGGCCTGAGGGCGACGACTGCCCGGAAGTCGGGAGGACGGGTGAGCCCTGTAGGTCGGCGGCGGGCGTAGCATGCATGCCGTCCACAAGGATCACCCCGAGCGGTGGTCACACTCCAGTGAGCCGTCACGAGGCCGTAGCCCATGTCTCCTCTCCGCAGCACCGTCACCCTCCCCGCGGTCGTCGTCGGGTTGGCCACGTTCCTGGTAATCCTGATCCTCGGCCCGGGCCTTCCGGTCGCCGTCGTGACCGGGGCCATCGCTGCAGCGGCTTTCGCCCGGGTCGTTTCAGGTCGTGCCGTCGGGGTCATCAGGCGCAGCCTGAATGCGCGCCCCGCGCATGTGGGGGAGTTCCCGCGCCTGCACAACACGGTCGGTGGCCTCTGCCTGACCCACGGCATCGACCGCCCCGAACTCTTCGTGATCGACTCGCCGGAGGGGAACGCGGCTGCGATGGCCGGACGGGAAGGAGCCTCCATGGTCCTGACCACCGGCGCGGCCGACCGGCTGGGCCTCGTCGAGTTGGAGGCCCTCGTCGCCCACCTCCTGGTGCGGTGCTGCGAGGATGGCCTTACGGATGACACGACGAGGGCTTCAATGGGTCGCCTGGCCGGTCCCCGCCTGGTCGCGACTGCGGACGCCGGGTCGGATCGGTTGATGCAGGTCGACTTCGACGGAGCGGACCTGACGCGCTTCCCACCCGGGATGCAGACCGCCCTGCAGGCCCTCGCCGACCTGGGCACGGAGGTTGACGCTCCCCGGTCGACCTCCCGTCTCTGGCTGTTGCAGCCAGATGGCCGTACCGATGTCAGAACGACGTCGCATCCGACGGTCGAGGTGCGCATAGCGGCACTGGGGGAGTGCTGAGACCGTGATCGTCGGACATCGCCTCCCTGGTCTCCGGCTGTCGGGCCTCGCCGTGCTGGGCCTCGCCGTGCTCGCCGTTGGGTGCGGGGGTGGCGAACAGGCCGCCCCGGCTCCGACCCTTGGAACCCTCGCTCCTGCGACGACCGCCGAGGTCGTGACCACCGATACGGAACCCGTCGCCGTGACCGACACGTCGGCAGGTGGGGATGCAGCCACCGTGGATGCCTCCACGACCACCACCATCGGCCTTGCCACAACGACGACAATTCACGGTTGGGCCGGGCCCGTACATCCGTTGACCGGCCTGCCCGCCGTGGACGGGACCGTCGACCGACCGGCCCTGGTTGTCAAGATCGGCAACAACGACTCGAGATCCTTGCCTCAGCTCGGGCTGGAGGACGCCGACGTCGTATACGAGGTGCACATCGAGAATGGGGTCACCCGGTTCCTGGCTGTGTTCCAGAGCGAGGTCCCGGCGTTGGTAGGCCCTGTCCGATCGGCGCGCTCCAGCGACATCGACCTCATCGGCAACCTGAACCGCCCCTCCTTCGCCTACTGGGGAAGCAACGAGGGCGTGGGAGCCGAGGTGGAGCAGGCCATCGACCTGGGGACGTTCGTGGCGCTCACCACGACAGGCCAGGGCCAGTACCTCTTCTCGAGGGACGCTGGTCGTGGCGAGGCGCCCTACAACGGCTTCTTCGACGCCGGCGCTGCCGCCCTGGTGGCCGCCGGGTCGGCGCCCGACCCCATCTTCACGTTCGGCGGCCCGTCGGCATCGGCGGTTCCGATCCGTGGCGTCCGTTGGAGTGCACCCAGACGTGAGATCGACTGGGTATGGGACCACGTGTCGGCCAGATGGCTGCGGTACCACCGCGGCGTGCCGCTCGTAGGCGCCGACGGTGCCCACCTAGCTGCCGACAACGTCCTGCTGCTCTTCGTGGACTACCGCATGTCGACCGCCGACCTGCTTTCACCACAGGCCATCTCCACAGGTTCGGGAGACGGTTGGCTGCTGAGGGACGGCACTGTCACCGGTGTGGTCTGGAGCCGACCGTTCATCGCCGATGGCTGGTCCCTGGCGGACGACGACACGGGCGAGGCGGTATTCCTGCGTCCCGGTCGCACATGGGTGGCCCTGGCCAAGATGGGCGAGGGGGAAGTCCTCGACCCGGCCGAGGTGGTAGAGCTGATCGGCTGAGGCCACCGGACACGGCTCGCCCGTTCCGGCGGGATGGTCGGCCCGATCCCGGTCCTAGACTGCGCGCCATGAGCGATGTGGCCCGAGCGACCGGTACCCAGTTGGTGAAGCGGGGCCTGGCAGAGATGCTCAAGGGCGGCGTCATCATGGACGTCGTGGATCCTGCCCAGGCCAAGATCGCCGAGGACGCCGGTGCCACCGCCGTCATGGCCCTGGAGCGCGTGCCGTCCGACATCCGGCGGGACGGCGGCGTGGCCCGCATGTCGGACCCCGAGATGATCCTGGGCATCCAGGAGGTCGTCACCATTCCCGTGATGGCCAAGGCCCGCATCGGCCATTTTGCCGAGGCCCAGATCCTGCAGGCCCTGGATGTCGACTACGTCGACGAGAGCGAGGTCCTCACGCCGGCCGACGAGGCGCACCACATCGACAAGTGGGCCTTCGACGTGCCGTTCGTGTGCGGCGCCACCAACCTGGGAGAGGCCCTCCGGCGCATCTCCGAGGGCGCCTGCCTGATCCGCTCCAAGGGCGAGGCCGGGACCGGCAACATCGTGGAGGCCGTCAGGCACCTCCGGTCGATCATCGGTGACATCCGCAGGATCACACAGGCCGACCAGGCCGAGCTCTTCGACTGGGCGAAGCGCCTCCAGTCGCCGTTGCCCCTGGTCCAGGAGATCGCCGAGACCGGTGAGCTGCCGGTTCCGATGTTCTGCGCAGGAGGCATCGCCACGCCTGCCGACGCATCGCTGGTCATGCAGCTCGGGGCCCAGGCTGTGTTCGTGGGATCCGGCATCTTCAAGAGCGACGATCCGGCGCCGCGGGCCCGTGCGATCGTGGAGGCCGTGACCAACTTCCGCGATGCGGCGATGGTGGCGAAGGTCAGCCGAGGCCTGGGTGACGCCATGCCCGGCCTGGAGATGGACTCGCTGGAGACCCGGCTCGCCGACCGGGGCTGGTAGGTACCCCTCCTCATGAAGGTCGGCGTGCTCGCCCTCCAGGGGGCGTTCGCCCGACACTCCGAGGTCCTGAGCGGGCTGGGTGCTGTGCCGCTGGAGGTACGCACCCCGGCGGACCTGGAGGCCGTGGACGCCATGGTCATGCCTGGTGGGGAGTCCACCACCATGTCCATGCTGCTCGACTCGTCGGGCCTCCACACGCCGCTGGCCGAACGCCTGGCTGATGGCCTGCCGGTGCTCGGTACCTGTGCCGGGATGATCCTCCTGGCCGTCCGGGTGACCGACGGCCGTCCCGACCAGCGTTCCTTCGGCGCTATCGACGTCGACGTCCGACGCAACGGCTACGGCCGCCAGATCGACTCATTCGAGGACCAGTTCCCTGTCACGGGGCTGGACGGTCCGTTCCACGGCGTCTTCATCCGGGCACCGGTGGTCGAGCGGGTTGGAACGGCCGTGGAGGTCCTTGCCCAGGTGGACGGGATCCCCGTGCTCTGCCGTGAGGGTTCCGTGCTGGTCTCTTCATTCCATCCCGAGATGTCCGGCGACGGACGCATCCACGAACGGTTCCTCGACCTGGCGTTCGGCGCCGGAACGTCGACGGGCCCGAGGTAGATAGGCCGGCCAGGCCAGACAGAACATCCACCAGTCGAGAAGGGGACCACATGTCCGGCCATTCCAAGTGGGCGACCATCAAGCACAAGAAGGGCGCCGCCGACGCGAAGCGCGGCAAGCTCTTCGCCAAGTTGATCAAGCAGGTGGAGGTGGCGGCCCGGCAGGGCGGCGGCGACCCGGACATCAACCCGACGCTGCGGACCATGTTCCAGAAGGCCCGGGACTCCTCGGTGCCGCTGGACACCATCGAACGGGCGGTGAAGCGAGGCACCGGTGAGCTGGAGGGCGTCGACTACGAGTCGATCACCTACGAGGGCTACGCCCCGCACGGGGTGGCCCTCTACATGGAGACGCTGACGGACAACCGCAACCGCACGGGATCCGAGGTCCGGTCGCTGCTCTCCAAGAACGGTGGTTCGCTGGCCGAGCCGGGTGCGGTGGCATGGCAGTTCGAGCGCAAGGGCGTGGTCCTGCTGGACGGCACGGTCGACGAGGACGAGATCATGGTGGTGGCCCTGGACGCAGGCGCCGAGGACCTCGTGGACGAGGACGGGACGTGGCGCCTTACCTGTGAGGCCACCGACCTGCCCGACGTGCGCGAGGCGCTCGAGGCCGCCGAGGTCCCGTTCCTGAACGCCGAGGTGACGATGCTGGCCACGACCACGGTCGCCATCGACAACGCCGAGCATGCGAGGGCCGTCCTGCGGCTGCTGGACATACTCGACGACAACGACGACATCCAGGACGTCCACGCCAACTTCGACATTCCGGTCGAGGTCCTGGAGGCACTCGAGGACTGACGCACAGCAGGGTTCTCCGGTTTCCCGACGCGACGCGCCCATAGCCAGACCTGTCGACCGCTGGCCTGTCGCGGCGATCGACCCGGCCGGCGGGGTGACCGACCTCCGCGGTGGTCACCGCTAGAGTCGTACACATGTTCGTTCTGGGTATCGACCCCGGCCTGACCCGGTGTGGCTACGGCGTGGTCTCGCGTACCGGTCGACGGCTACGCGCCGAGGCCGCCGGTGTGATCCGGACGTCGCCGGAGACCGACCTGGCCTGTCGCCTCGCCGAGCTTCAGGGCGAGGTCAGGGCGCTGATCCGGGAGTACCGGCCCGGCGAGGTGGCCATCGAGCGGGTGCTGTTCCAGGTGAACGTCCGCACGGCCATGCAGACCGGCCAGGCCTCCGGAGTGGTCATGGCCGAGGCCGCCGCTGCGGGATGCGAGGTGGCCCTCTATTCGCCGAACGAGGTCAAGTCGGCGGTGGCCGGATGGGGCGGTGCCGACAAGGACCAGATGGATCAGATGGTCCGCACCCAGCTGGGGATCACCACGCCACTTCGTCCAGTTGACGCGGCCGATGCCCTGGGCGTGGCGCTCTGCCACCTTGCGATGCTTCCGCCCGTTCGCGGGTCGGGTCGAACGGCCGGACAGGCAGTGGTCCGGTGATCGGTTCACTGCGGGGTTGCCTGCTGGAGCGCTTCGACCTAGGGGAGGTCCTGGTCGAGGTGGCGGGTGTCGGCTATCGGGTGGTGGTGACGCCCACCACGGCGGTCCGCCTGGGTGACGTCGGGACCGAGGTGTTCCTGCACGTCCACCACCACATCCGCGAGGCCGACCAGACGCTCTACGGATTCCTGGAACGCACCGAGAGGGCATGCTTCGAGGCCCTCCTGTCGGCCCACGGCGTCGGTCCCTCACTGGCCCTGTCGGTGCTCGGCGTGCACGGTCCGGCCGAGTTGGCGCGGGTCCTGGCCGATGACGACCTTGCGGCGCTCTGCCTGGTACCCGGCGTCGGCAAGAAGACGGCCGCCCGGCTGCTCGTCGAGCTGAAGAACTCCCTCGACCTGCCGATCGACGGCGTTCCCGCCACCGGTGACGGGACCACGGTTGGTCGCACCGCCTTATCAGAGGTCCAGGAGGCCCTCGGTGGCCTCGGCTACAGCCCCGACGAGGTGCGGGCCGTGCTCGTTGACCTGGGTGGGGACGACCCGGCGACCCTGCTTCGCGAGGCGCTGCAGCGCCTCGCGCGGGTGTAGGAGGCTGGCCATGCGAGACGAGCTCCTCTCAGCGGACCGAGATCCGGAGGTCGACGACGTAGAGGTCGAAGCCGGCCTGCGCCCGCGACGCCTCGACGAGTTCGTCGGCCAGGCCGAGCTGAAGGGCCACCTCAGGGTGATGCTGGAGGCGGCCCGCCGGCGGGGGCAGGCGGCCGACCACTTCCTCTTCGCCGGCCCGCCGGGACTGGGCAAGACCACCCTGGCCCACATCGTGGCCGCCGAGATGGCCGCCGAGATGCACGTCACCTCGGGCCCTGCCCTGGAGCGTGCAGGTGACCTGGCTGCCATCCTGACCAAGTTGGAACCCGGCGACGTCCTGTTCATCGACGAGATCCACCGGCTGGCCCGGGCCGTCGAGGAGGTCCTCTACCCGGCCATGGAGGACTTCGCCCTGGACATAATCCTTGGCAAGGGGCCGGCCGCCCGTTCGATCCGGCTCGAGCTTCCACCGTTCACCCTCGTGGGTGCGACGACGCGCACCGGCTTGATCACCGGGCCACTTCGCGACCGGTTCGGCCTCACGGCGCGACTCGAGTACTACGAACCGGCCGACCTGCAGACCATCGTCACGCGCGCCGCCGGAATCCTCGACGTGGACCTGGACGCGGAAGGTGCCGCGGAGATCGCCCGACGATCCCGGGGTACGCCACGCATCGGCAACCGGCTGCTCCGCCAGGTCAGGGACTTCGCCCAGGTTGAACGCAGCGGCGTGGTGGACGGCCCGGTGGCGCGCGACGGCCTCGCCTTCTTCGGCGTGGACGACCTGGGCCTCGACAAGCCCTCCCGGGAGATCCTCGCGGTCCTCTGCAGGCGGTTCGGTGGTGGGCCGGTGGGGCTCAAAACCCTGTCCATCAGCGTCAGCGAGCCGGAGGACACCGTGGAGGACGTGTACGAGCCGTACCTCATCCAGCAGGGCCTCCTGCACCGCACCCCGAAGGGCCGGGTGGCCACGGCTGCCGCCTACGACCACCTGGGGATGAACAGGCCCGCCGTGCCGGTGAGCGGTGCCGGGTCCCTGTTCGAGGACTGACCAGGCTGCCCCGGGCCAACCTGACCTGCTGCCCCAGGTGTCATACGAGCCGACGGGCTGACGGGGCCGGACCCCGTACCCCGGACCTAGGCTGACCGGCCCATGGGACCGGAAGACTTCGCATACCAGCTCCCGGATGCTGCTATCGCCCAGGTGCCCCTGGAGGACCGGCCGGCGGCCCGGCTGCTAGATGCTGTAGGTCACAGCGTCGTGCACCGGACGGTCCGAGACCTGCCATCGCTGCTGGGACCCGGTGATGTGCTGGTGGTCAACGACACCCGCGTGCTGCCCGCCCGACTGCGACTCCGACGTCGGACCGGGGGAAGCGCCGAGGTGCTGCTGCTACGGGCCCTGGATGACGACGAGGCCTGGGAGGCCCTGGTGCGGCCCAGTCGGAAGCTGCCCGAGGGGACGACGCTCGCCGTCGACGACGACCTGTCGGTGGAGGTCGGCCGGGACCTGGGCGAAGGGAGGCGCCATGTCCGGCTGCTCTGCAACGGTCCGGTGCTCGAGGCCGTACACCGTTGTGGCGAGATGCCGTTGCCCCCGTACCTCACGACGGTCCTGGAGGATCCCGACCGCTACCAGACGGTCTACAGCCGCCGATCCGCGTCGGCGGCGGCCCCGACGGCCGGACTCCACCTGACCGAACAGGTTCTGGACGCCTGCCGGGCAGCCGGAGCACGCATCGAATCGCTGGAGCTGGTGGTCGGGCTGGACACCTTCCGCCCGGTCACCGTGGACGACCTGGACGAACACCGGATGCACCGGGAGGAGTACTGCGTGCCGGACACCACCCTGGAGGCCTGTCGGGATGCCAGCAGGGTCATCGCCGTCGGGACCACGACGGTGCGGGCCCTCGAGTCGGCGGCACGCTACGGCGCGGAGGGCCGGACCGACCTCTTCATCCGTCCACCGTTCGACTTCCGGGTCGTGGACGTCCTCCTGACCAACTTCCACCAACCGCGTTCCAGCCTGCTGGTCATGCTCGAGGCCTTCGCCGGACTCCGCTGGAGGGAGCTCTACGAAACAGCGCTGGCAGACGGCTACCGCTTCCTGTCGTTCGGCGACGCCATGCTCGTGGGCCGGGCCCGTCCAGACAGGTCGGGGGCGTAGTCGTGGGGCCACGCCAGAGCGTGAACCAGGTAGAGGGACCCGGTCCGACATGAGGGCCGCGTTCACCACCGCCACCACGGACGGCGGAGCCCGGACCGGGCGAGTCGACACCCCCGGCGGGTCGTTCGCCACGCCGTGCTTCATGCCGGTCGGTACCCGTGGCGCCGTGCGCCACCTCTCCTCGGAGGACCTGGTGGACCTGGGCGTCGAGGTGGTGCTGGGCAACACGTACCACCTGATGCTGCGTCCCGGTACGGAGGTGGTCCGGAACCTGGGCGGACTCGGGAAGTTCGCCGGCTGGGAGGGCGTGACGCTCACCGACAGCGGCGGATACCAGATCTTCTCCCTGAAGCCGAAGGTCGACGATTCCGGGGCGACCTTCAGGTCCAGCTACGACGGGTCCACACACGTGCTCACCCCGGAGACGGCGGCATCCGTGCAGGCGGACCTGGGGGCCGACATCCAGATGGTCCTGGACGTCTGTCCGGCGCTGCCCGCCGACGAACCCGTCCTGCGCCGGGCGGTGGAGCGGACGGCGGCATGGGCGGCCCGTGGCCGCCGGGCGTTCCTGGACCACCCGGACGCCGCCGCACGCCAGTGCCAGTTCGGCATAGTGCAGGGCGGAGTGGACCCGGTGCTGCGGGCCGAGAGCACCCGGCGGACACTCGAGGTGGGCTTCGACGGCTACGCCGTCGGCGGCATGAGCGTGGGGGAGTCCCGCGACGAGATGCTGGAACCGCTGGCCGTCGTCACCTCCATGCTGCCGTCGGACCAGCCGCGCTACTTCATGGGCCTGGGGGACCCGGCGGGCCTCGTGGAGGTGGTGGCCAGAGGAATCGACATGTTCGACTGCGTGCTACCCACCCGGCACGCACGCCACGGAACCGTGCTGACCACCGGAGGCAGACTGAACCTCCGGAACGCCCGGTTCGCCAGGGACGACCTCCCACTGGATCCGGCGTTTCCAGCCAGCCCGGCGGCCCGATGGTCACGTGCCTACCTTCGGCACCTCCTGATGACCGATGAGCCCACCGGCCGGCGCCTCCTGACTCTCCACAACCTGGCCTGGCTGCTGGACTTCGTGGACCGGTTGAGGGTGGCCATCGAACAGGGACGGTTCGAGGCATTCAGGACCGAGACGTTGGCCGTCTGGGGCTGACCCGACGGGCCTAGGCTGCCCGGGTCCGGTGATCCGACCCGACCGGCCCCACGGTCTTCGACCGACTACCTGCAAGGGGCCGACCTCCTCGAAAGGACGAACTACGCCATGGAAGGCTTCATTCCACTGATCCTCATCTTCGGGCTCATGTACGTCCTGATGATCCGCCCGCAGCAGAAGAAGGTGAAGGCGCAGCGGGCGCTTGTCTCTTCCATCCAGGCAGGCGACGAGGTGGTCCTCAACTCTGGGATCTTCGGCGTGGTAAAGGACGTGGAGGACGACATCCTGTGGCTGGAGGTCTTCGACGGCATCGAGCTGAAGGTGCTGCGAGGGTCCGTGGACGGTCGCTTCAACGAGCCGGCTGCCGACGACTTGGCGTCAGACGACGACGACGCCGTGGTTGTCGACGCCACCGACGACTCCGAGGACGATTCAGACGACGATTCACACGACGGCCCGATAGTGGGCTGAGCCCAACTACGGTCCGAGCCCGCCACCCGTTACCGCCATGCCACGTCGCCAGCTCGTATTCCTGATCGGGATCGTCATCCTCACCGTCGCCGCTTCGGTGATGACGGTCGTCTGGCGAAACGAGCCGCTGCTAGGCCTCGACCTGCAGGGCGGCGTGTCGGTCAGGTTGGTGGCGGTCGGCCCGGCCGACGAGGAGATGCTGGACCAGGCGGTTGAGATCATCCGTGACCGGGTGGACGGCCTGGGCGTAGCCGAACCCGAGATTTCACGGACCGAGAACGGCGTGATGGTCTCGTTGCCCGGCGTGGACGACCAGGAACGGGCGCTCTCGCTGGTGGGAACCACGGCCGAGCTGCGGTTCCGGCCCGTCTGTCGCGTGTACTCCGCCCGCGGCGCCTCCCGGCCGGCCTCCGGCGTGGTGTCGGCCATACCTGCCTCGTGCGAGGCAGTCGCCACCGGCGAGGTCGTCCCGGCAGTCGGCCCGGCCGGCGTAACCCTTCCCGAGGACGACCGACCCGGGGACTTCGTGGTGCTGGGCCTGAGGGGCGACGAGGGCGGGCGACGCTACCTGCTCGGCCCCAGCCTCCTCACCGGTGAGGCGGTAAGCGACGCCGATGCCCTGTTCATCGACTACCAGTGGCAGGTCGGCCTCGAGCTCCACGAGGGCGCCGTGGGCATCGACGGCTTCAACGCCATCGCCGCCCTCTGCTTCTCCGGCTCTCCGGCGTGTCCACGCTCGGAAGGTGTCACCAACGGTCGTCTGGCCATCGTGCTGGACGGCCAGGTCGTGACCGCTCCCTCGATCCGGGCGCCCGAGTTCCGCAGGGACGCCATCCTCATCTCGGGGGGCTTCGAGAAGATCGAGGCCGACGACGTCTCCCTGGCGCTGCGCTACGGCGCCCTGCCCGTCGAGTTGGAACCCGAGAACATCCGCCTGGTCTCGGCCACGATTGGTGAGGACTCGTTGCGGGCCGGCGTCGTGTCCGGCCTCATCGGCCTTCTGCTGGTCGCCGTGTTCATCGTCGGCTACTACCGGATCCTGGGTCTCGTGGCGCTGGCCAGCCTGGCCGTCTCCGGCGCCCTCCTCTGGTCGATCATCGCCCACCTGGGGACGCAGTCGGGCCTGGCGCTGACCCTGGCCGGGGTCACCGGAATGGTCGTGGCGATCGGTGTCTCCGTCGACTCCAACGTCGTGTACTTCGAGCACCTGAAGGAGGACGTGCGCGACGGGCGGACGGCCCGCTCCTCGGTGGATCGGGCGTTCCCGATCGCCTTCTCCACCATCGTCAAGGCGGACACGGCCTCCCTCATCAGTGCCGGCCTGCTCTGGTACTTGACCGTCGGAGCGGTACGCGGCTTCGCCCTCTACCTCGGGTTGGCCACCATCCTGGACCTGGTCGCCACCTACTTCTTCATGGGACCGATGATTCGCCTGCTCTCCACCACACGTTGGTTCGCCGAGCATCCGGAGCGCTTCGGCCTCCCATCCAGCGGTGCCGTGTCGGCCACGGCAGGCAGCCTCAGGCGGGCCGGGGCATGAGCGTCCTGGGCGCCCTCTACCGGGGCGAGTCGCCGGTGGACTTTCCGAGCCTGTGGCGTCGCGCTGTGATCGTCTCAGCGGTCGCCGTGCTGGTAGGGCTGGCCTCGTTCGGCGTGCGTGGCCTGAACCTGGGCCTGGACTTCGAGGGCGGTACGTCCTTCGAGGTGCGCTCACCGGGGACCAGCGTCGCCGAAGCCCGGCAGGTGATGGAACGACTCGATGCCGCCGATGCCCGGATCCAGATAGTGGATGGCGAGGTGCTCCTCATCCGGTCCGACGTCCAGGATCCGACCAGGGCCAACGAGATACGCGACGTCCTGGCGGCGGAACTCGGGCCGGTCGAGGCATTCGAGCAGGTTGGTCCCACCTGGGGAGACGAGGTGACCGACAAGGCCGTCCGCGCCCTGTTGGTCTTCTTCATCGTCGTAGCGCTCTACATCACCGTGCGCCTGGAGTGGAAGATGGCTGTCGGGGCGATGGTCGCCGTCGCACACGACATCGTCCTCAGCGTCGGCGTCTACTCGATACTGCAGTTCGAGATCACGCCCGCCACTGTCATTGCATTCCTGACCATCATGGGCTATTCGCTGTACGACACGATCGTCGTGTACGACAAGGTCCGGGAGATAGTCGGTCGCCTGGGCGCCACCGATCGCTACACGTACACCGAGTTGATGAACCTCTCCCTGAACCGGGTCGCCATGCGGTCCATCAACACCAGCGTGACGTCGGCCATCCCGGTCGTCTCGATGCTCCTCATCGGTTCGCTGGCCATGGGCGCCACCACCCTGCGGGAGTTCGCGGTCGCACTGCTGGTCGGGATCTTCGTGGGTTCCTACTCGTCGCTCTTCCTCGCCTCGACCATCGTGGCCGGCCTCAAGGAGCGCGAGGAGCGCTGGCGCCTGGTGTTCCAGAAGGTCAGGTCCCGTGGGTTGGTGGACGGTCCGACGCGGGTCATCGGCCGTCAGGAGGCGGCCGTATCCGACACCCGGGCGGCCCCGCGCTCCAGCCCGACGGGTGGCCCGGCGAAGCGCCGTCCGACGATCGCCGCACCCGGCGCTGGCGGGGCGCCACCCCGCCCCCGTAAGAAGAAGCGCTGACCGGATCCGGAGCCCCGAGGATCGGTCGTTGGCGACTATCGTTGGAGGATGCGGGAGTCGCGCGACGAGGCCGACCGGCCCCAAATGGGCCCCTGCTCGGGCCTGACCAGCCGACAGGACCACGAGGCCCATCGGAGACATGGTGGCGGTAGCGCCATGACGGGGTACGTGTCATGGCGACGGTGACCCGGGTCCTGCCCTGGCGGCGCCGCCCCAGGCCGACGGTCGAGGAGACCTCGACGCTGCTCACCGAGTTCCGGAACCGACACGTCGGCGCCGACACCTCGCTCATAGAGCGGGCGTACGAGGTGGCCCTGGTGGCACATGCCGGGCAGATCCGCAAGTCGGGCGAGCCGTACATCAACCATCCGATGTCCGTCGCCACCATCGTCGCCCGCCAGGGGCTTGACGACACCACGGTTGCGGCCGCCCTCCTCCACGATGCCGTTGAGGACACCCCTGTCAGCCTGGATGACCTGGAGCGGGATTTCGGCTCGGAGGTCCGCCTGATTGTGGACGGCGTGACCAAGCTGGACCGGCTCCACTTCGACACGAGGGAGGAGCAGCAGGCGGCCAGCATGCGAAAGATGCTGGTGGCGCTCTCCAAGGACCTCCGCGTCCTGATAATCAAGTTGGCCGACCGCCTCCACAACATGCGGACCCTGGCCGCCCTCCCGGAGCACAAGCAGCAGCGCGTGGCCCAGGAGACCATGGACATCTACGCCCCGCTGGCCAACCGGTTGGGAATGCAGGAGGTGAAGGACCAGCTCCAGGACCTGGCGCTGGCCACGCTGCATCCCAAGCGGTACAGCCAGATCGACCAGATGGTCCAGGACCGTTCGCCGGAGCGGGACCTCTACCTGGCACAGCTGATCGGCGAGGTGGAGGGCCGTCTGGCCGAGTTGGGAATTTCCGCCGGGGTGGCCGGCCGGCCCAAGCAACTTTGGAGCATCTACGAGAAGATGATCGTGAAGGGGCGGTCGTTCGACGAGATCCACGACCTGGTGGGGGTCCGGGTGATCGTCGACAGCGTGCGGGACTGCTACGCCGCCTTGGGAACGATCCATGCCACCTGGAAGCCGGTGCAGGGCAGGTTCAAGGACTACGTGGCGATGCCCAAGTTCAACCTCTACCAGTCCCTCCACACGACGGTCGTGGGGCCACAGGGAAAGCAGGTGGAGTTCCAGGTACGTACCGTCGAGATGCACGCCCGGGCCGAGTACGGCGTGGCAGCCCACTGGGACTACAAGGCCCAGGCGCCGTCGGACGAGATGGCGTGGCTGGGGCGCATCGTGGAGTGGCAGGCCGAGACCGAGGATCCGGGCACCTTCATGGCCAACCTCAAGACCGACCTGGAGTTGGACGAGGTCTACGTGTTCACCCCCAACGGCCAGGTCGTCACTCTGCCCGTCGGTGCCACGACGGTGGACCTCGCCTATTCGATCCACACCGACGTGGGACACACCTGCGTTGGCGCCAAGGTGGGCGGCCGCCTCGTTCCGCTGGAGACCCGGTTGGAGACGGGCGACACGGTCGAGATCGTCACCTCCAGGCAGGCTGGTGCCGGCCCCAGTCGGGACTGGCTGCAGTTCGTGGCCACCCACCGGGCCGCCAGCAAGATCAAGCACTGGTACTCGAAGGAGCGACGTTCGGAGGCCATAGACGCCGGATACGAGGACCTCAGTGCCGAGCTCCGCCGGGTCCGGCTCCCAGTGGGCGAGGTCCTCGCCGGCGCTGAGATGGCTGACATTGCGGCCTCGATGAACTACCACGATTCGGACGCGCTCTACGCCGCGGTGGGCGAGCACAACGTCTCGGCCCGGGCCGTCGTGGGGAGGGTCGTCAAGGCAGTGCGGGGACTCGAGTCCGAGGACGACGTCGCCGTGGAGGTCCTCCAGCCGCGGCGTCCACGCCGTGACACGGGGACCGTCGGCGTCCACGTCGAGGGACTGGACGACATGATGGTGAGGCTGTCCAGGTGCTGTACGCCGGTTCCGCCCGACGAGATCATGGGCTTTGTAACCCGGGGCCGGGGCGTGTCGGTCCACCGCTCGGACTGTGCCAATGCGGTGTCGCTGATGGCCGACCAGGCCGACCGGCTGATCGACGTGGACTGGGACGGCGACTCCTCGGGCCATTTCGTGGTGTCGGTGGAGATCAAGGCGCTGGACCGGCCCCGACTCCTCCGGGACGTGTCCGGGGTGCTGGCCGACAACCACGTGAACGTGCTGGCTACTAGTTCGGCGACCAGTGGGGTGGACCGGGTCGCAACCATGCGCTTCGAGTTCGAGATCGGCGATCCCTCGCACCTCGAGTCGCTGCTGCGCCTGCTTCGCAAGGTGGACTCCGTCTACGACGTCCACCGGGTGGTCCCCGGTGGCGGCGGGGACTGACCTCTGCCGTGTGACCCGGCCGTCGGTGGTCGGCCGGGAGGCCACCGGTTGATTCGGCGACACGAGCCACAGCCTGCGCCGCAGAGGGGCCGGTAGCCTCCATCGCTGTGGTGGACCACGCCTTTCGTGCCCCCAAGGGCACCCGCGACATTCTCTGGCCGGACTCCGCCCGGTGGCGGTCACTGGTCGACGTATTCGCCGACGTGGTCTCCTCGGCGGGCTACCTGGAGGTCATACCTCCGATGTTCGAGCACGTCGAGGTGTTCCAGCGCCTCGGACAGGCAACCGACGTCGTCCGCAAGGAGATGTACTCCTTCGAGGACAGGGGTGGTCGCCAGATCGCCCTGCGCCCCGAGCAGACCGCCTCGGTGGTGCGGGCGTTCGCCGAACACCGACCCGTGGTTCCCTGGAAGGCCTGGTACGCGGGTCCCAACTTCCGCTACGAGCGCGCCCAGAAGGGGCGCTACCGCCAGTTCGACCAGGTTGGCGTGGAGGTCCTGGGTCCGGAGGACGCACACGTAGACGCCGAGGTGATCGCCCTGGCGTGGCGGTTCTACGAGCGCCTGGGCCTGCGCCGGGTGACCCTGGCGGTCAACTCGCTTGGCAGTCCCGGTGACCGTGCCCGCTACGTCGAGGCACTGCGGGCCCACTTCTCGGCGAACCTGGACTCCCTCAGCGAGGAGTCCCGCACGACCCTCGAGGCGAACCCCCTTCGGGTGCTCGACTCCCGCAGGGAGGCCGACACCGACCTGGTGGCTGCCGCTCCCAGCATGCTGGACCACCTGTCCGACGATGCTGAGGCGCACTTCGGCCGGGTCACCGACGCCCTCGCCGCCCTCGGGGTCCCGTTCACGGTGTCTCCCCGCCTGGTGCGCGGGTTGGACTACTACGTGCGAACCACCTTCGAGTTCGTCGCCGAGGCGCTGGATGCCGCCCAGGACGCCGTGGGAGGCGGAGGGCGCTACGACGGGCTGGCCGAGGACCTGGGAGCCCCTGCCACGCCGGGCGTGGGCTTTGCCCTCGGGGTGGACCGGACCCTGCTGGCATGTGATGCGGAGGGCGTTTTCGACGCACCCACCTCGGTCATCGACGTCTTCGTGGTGGACACCACGGGAGGCAAGCGGGCCGTGGTGCTGACCGACGACCTGCGCCGGGCCGGCCTGCGGGCTGACCGGGCATGGGACGGCCGGTCCATGAAGGCCCAGATGAAGGCCGCCGACCGGAGCGGAGCCGCAATGGCGGTGATAGTGGGCGAGGACGAGATGGCGGCCGGCATGGTGGTCGTCCGGGACCTGAGGGGCGACGGTGGACAGGAGACCGTCGCCCTGGATTCGATGATCGACATCCTGCGAGCGAGGCTTCGTTGACCGACTACTCCACCTCCATGAGGACCGACCGCTGTGGTGACCTGCGGGCCGACGACGTGGACCGCCACGTCACGCTCTGTGGCTGGGTCGACCGGCGGCGTGAGCACGGAGAGCACCTCGCCTTCGTCGACCTGCGGGATCGCAGCGGCATGGTGCAACTGGTGATCGACGGCGCGCACGACCTGCGCAGCGAGTACGTCCTACAGGTCACCGGCAGCGTGCGGCTCCGTCCGAACGACACCGCCAACGAGGCCCTGCCGACGGGCGCCATCGAGATCGACGTGGACGAGGTGACGATCCTGTCCACGTCGGATCCCCTGCCCTTCCCCCTGGACGACCGCACGGAGGTGGACGAGGTTCTCCGCCTCCGCCACCGCTACCTGGACCTGCGGCGTTCCCGCCTGCAGCGGAACCTGGAGGTGCGGGCCCGGGTGAACAGCGCCGTGCGGACCGCCATGGAGGAGCAGGGGTTCATCGAGGTGGAGACCCCGATGCTCATAGCCAGCTCGCCGGAGGGCGCACGCGACTTCGTGGTTCCGTCGCGCAAGGAACCCGGCTCGTTCTACGCCCTTCCCCAGAGCCCGCAGCTCTTCAAGCAGCTCTGCATGGTGGGCGGCATCGACCGCTACTACCAGATTGCCCGCTGCCTTCGCGACGAGGACCTGAGGGCGGACCGCCAGTTCGAATTCATGCAGCTCGACGCCGAGGCCAGCTTCGTCTCCCAGGACGACGTGCTGGCGTTCATCTCACACGCGGTGGCATCGGCGGCCGAGGCGGTCACGGGTGAACGCCTCGGCGAGATCCCACGAATGTCGTGGTTGGAGGCCATGGAGCGGTTCGGCACCGACAAGCCCGATATCCGGTTCAAGATGGAGCTGGTCGAGTTGACCGAGGTGTTCGCCGCCACGGAGTTCCGTGCGTTCCAGGCACCGTGCGTGAAGGGCATCCGGGTGCCGGGTGGTGCCGAGACGTCCCGCAACCGACTGGACGAGATCACGGACCAGTGCCGGACTTGGGGGGCGAAGGGCCTGGTGTGGATGAAGGTCACCGAGGACGGCCTCAACTCGCCGGTGGCCAAGTTCCTGACCGATGACGAGCAGTCGGCCCTCGCTACGGCAATGGACGCCGAGGTGGGGGACCTGATCCTCATAGTGGCCGACGAGCGCCGCGCCGCCAGGCACATCCTCGGCCTGCTGCGAATCCAGCTGGGCCGTCCACCGGTGACGGAGGGAGGCCTCCACTTCCTGTGGGTGGTCGACTTCCCGCTGTTCGAGGGCATTGACGATGCGGGGAACCCGATTCCCGCACACCACCCGTTCACCATGCCCCACCCAGACGACATGGACGCCCTGGATCGTGGCGACCTGCTGGACGTGAGGTCGCAGGCCTACGACCTGGTGCTGAACGGCTGGGAACTGGGCTCCGGGAGCGTGCGGATACACCAGCGCGAGGTCCAGGAGCAGATATTCGCCATCCTCGGGATCGGCGCAGCCGAGGCGCAGACAAAGTTCGGCTTCCTGCTGGATGCCTTCCGCTACGGTCCGCCACCGCATGCCGGCTTCGCCTTCGGGATGGACCGCCTCACGGCGGTCCTAGCGGGAGAGGAGAACATCCGCGAGGTGATCGCCTATCCCAAGACCCAGTCCGGAGCAGATCCGCTGACCGGAGCGCCCACGCCGATCGACGACTGGCAGCTCGAGGAACTGGGCCTGAGGGTCCTGCCGCCGGCCAGCCAGGCGTAGCCGGGCGGGACTCCGGGGGCCGGGTAGCCTCCGGCCGTGTCCGGGGACCTCTTCGCCAGCGCAGCCGAGGAACGACTCGCCCGACGGGCACCACTGGCAGATCGGCTGCGCCCGACGCGCCTGGACGACATCGTCGGCCAGGACCACCTGTTGGGTCCCGGAAGGCCGCTCCGCCAACTCATCGAATCCGACCGCCTCTCGTCGGTGATCCTGTGGGGTCCGCCGGGCACGGGCAAGACCTCGGTGGCCCGCCTCATCGCTCGCGTCACCGCCCAGGAGTTCTCCGAGCTGTCAGCTGTCAACGCCAGCGTCAAGGACGTGCGGGAGCTGGTGGCACGAGCTGAGGCCCGCCTGGGTGAGCGAGACGTCGGCACCATCTTGTTCCTGGACGAGGTCCACCGGTTCAACAAGGCCCAGCAGGATGCCCTCCTGCCGTCGGTGGAGTCCGGCTTGCTGGTCCTCATCGGTGCGACCACCGAGAACCCCTTCTTCGAGCTGAACCCACCGCTGCTGTCGCGTTCCACCCTGTTCCGCCTCGAGCTGCTGGGTCCGGATGCCGTGAGGCGCCTCCTGGAGCGGGGCCTGGAGGCCGAGGAGGTGGCTGCCGACGAGGACGCCATGGAACTCCTGGTTGACAGGGCGGCCGGGGACGGGCGCCACGCGCTGACCAGCCTGGAGGTGGCGGCAGCCCTCGCCGTCGGAAGTGGGGAGGGCCGGATCACCCTCGGCGATGCCGAGGCGGCGCTCGGCACCAAGGCACTGCGCTACGGGCGTGACGACCACTTCGACGTGATCAGCGCCTTCATCAAGAGCATCCGGGGATCAGACGTCGACGCCGGGCTGTATTGGCTTGCCCGGATGCTGGCCGCCGGGGAGGATGCCCGGTTCATCGCCCGCCGGCTGGTGGTACTGGCCAGCGAGGACGTGGGGATGGCGGATCCGATGGGGCTGCTCGTGGCCAACGCTGCGGCACACGCCGTGGAGTTCGTGGGACTGCCCGAGGCGAAGCTGAACCTGGCCCAGGCCGTCGTCCACCTGGCGACGGCACCCAAGTCGAACCGGGTGACGGTGGCCCTGGGCAGGGCGGAGGGCGACGCCAGGGCGTCGGGTACCGGTGAGGTGCCCATGCACCTGAGGGACGCCCACTACAGGGGCGCTGCCCAGTTGGGCCATGGCACCGGGTACGACTACCCCCACGACCACGCCGATGGATGGGTGGAGCAGCGCTACCGACCCGACGAGGTGAAGGGCAACGTCTACTACGATCCGTCGCCACACGGCTACGAGGCCGAGGTCGCAGGCCGGATGCCTGGACGACCGTCGGCCGACTGAGGAGCAGGACGCGATGGAGGCAGGTGACCTGGCGGCGGTACTGGTGGCGATCGTCTGCCTGGCGGCGATAGCCGTCCTGGTGGTGGCGGTGTCATCCCTGGTGAGGACGCTGCGGACCCTGCGCCAGACCGTGGACCTGCTCCGGGAGGAAGCCGTGCCCATGGTCGCTGACCTGCGCAGGGCGGTGGACCACGCCACGGTCGGGTTGGAGAGGGTGGACGACCTGCTGGACACGGCCGAGGACATCTCCACCACGGTGGATGCGGCGTCCCGCCTGACCTATCGGGCACTGTCGCCGCCATTAATCGGGGCTGCCTCCATGGCGGCCGGCTTCGGCCGGTTCTTCCGACGACTCAGGGGCGGAACATCGAGTCGAGGCGCAGGCGATCCGGTGGTCGAGGCCGCTGCGATCCAGATCCGACCCGAGCGCCGACGGGACGGAGCGGCCTGATGCGCAGGCGCCTCACCTGGCTGCTGGGCGGCTGGCTTATTGGTACGGCCTCGTCGGTCTGGTTGCGTCGCCGGGTCCGCCGCGGAGTCGAGAGGTACACGCCCGAGCACCTGCGACGCGAGTTGGCCGACCAGGGCACGGCAATGGTGCGAAGCGTCCGGCGGATCGCCGGCGAGTTCTCGGCAGCCACCCGGGATGGTCGAGCCGAGGTGGGCCGCACACGCAGCGCGCTGGACCACGAGTACGGCGACCGCCGGCGGCACCGGCCCATCCGGTCGCTGCGCTGAGCCCGATACGACCGGTGGCCCACCCGCCGCTTCGCTGATCCGGTTTCGCTGCGTCTTCGGCATCACGTCGGGCAATCCCTAGGCTGGGCCGATCATGGACTCACGCCAGGTTCCCGAAGACCTCCTCACCGCCAACGGCCTGCGCCGTGCCTTCGTCGACTTCTTCGTCGCCAACGGGCATCACCACGAGGCATCCGGCAACCTCCTGCCCCACGACCCCACGCTGCTGTTCACGGTGGCCGGCATGGTGCCGTTCAAGCCCTACTTCGTGGGCGAGCAGCCCGCCCCGTGGCCACGGGCCGTGACGGTGCAGAAGTGCCTGCGGGCCGGCGGCAAGCACAACGACCTGGACGAGGTCGGTCGGACCCTGCGCCACCTCACCTTCTTCGAGATGATGGGCAACTTCAGCTTCGGCGACTACTTCAAGTCCCAGGCATGCGCCTTCGCATGGGAGTTCGTGACGGACCGCCTGGGCCTGGACCCCGACCGC
>ENA-ORXI01000900-ORXI01000900.1-sediment-metagenome-genome-assembly--contig:-NODE-900-length-24156-cov-15.185764_pt1 | contig 24156 bp, 36 predicted proteins | sample MGYA00237861_ERZ511468 | MGnify/ENA primary metagenome ERZ511468 (study PRJEB26299, sample SAMN06266213) | sediment metagenome | isolation source: Hudson Canyon methane seep mesocosm | place...
AGTTTGATTCTTGATGGAAGCAGTGATAATCAAATCAGCAACCTTGAAGTAATAAACATGCAAAATGGCAGTGGCAATAATGATTTAAACAATTTAGATTTATCGGATGTTTTAAATATGACAGATGATGATAATATCCTGAAAATACTTGGCGATAGTGGCGATGAAATTGGACTCAATACTTCAGGTGATGATGCTGAATGGATAAAATCAGATTCACAAGTAACTGAGGATGGCGAAGAGTTCGATGTTTGGACGAACAGTGATAATAATGCCACTTTATACATAGATGAAGATATTACAGTAACAGATATTTAAAGGAGAAATTGAGGTAGCAGTATCTCATCTTAATATGATAGTAGTTGATAATGAAAATAAAATAAAATTCGTTGACCAGTATAAGGTGCTAAAAACTGTGTCAATTAGTGGATACAGCAACGTATATTTAGTTGAAGATACGAATGACAACAATAAAAAGTATGCGTTAAAGGCCATAAGAAACTCTAACGAGCGGATTAAGTTACAAAATGAAATCAATATTTATCACAAAATTTCAAATCATAAGAATATTTTGGGACTTAAAAAAGCGTTTAAGTCCTCAAAAAGAAGTTTTTTGCTTTTCGATTATGCCAGTAATGATTTGAAAAATGTGGTTCAAAAAAATGGAGTAATGAAAGAAGAAGAAATATTTCATGTCTTGAAAAATCTTCTTTCTGTTTTAAAATTTACGCACAAATCTAAAATAATACATAATGACATAAAACCTGCAAATATTTTGGTTGAAAACAAACAATATTTTTTATGTGACTGGGGTTTATCCATCAACAGTGAATCTGCTAAAACCAGTAATATTGACACCGATAGGGGGTTTATTCCTCCTGAAATGTTCTATGGAAACTTTGATTTAAAAAGTGATATTTACTCTTTAGGCTGTACTTTGTATTATCTTTGTACGGGCAAAAAAATATTTGATATAAATAAAGACTCCCTTTTTTCTTATGTTATGTATTCTCACTGCTTCTTGCATCCTGATTTGGAACATATTAGCTCAGATAAACTGAAATTTTTAATTTCTAATATGATTGAAAAAAAACCAGAGGACAGACTAAGCTTAGCAGAGATAGAGACAATAATTGACTGTAAAAAGACTTACGATTATACTTGCAGAAAAAACAATCACCTACCTTACATGAAAAAAAATAGTTTTGAGTTATATGATTTATTGAAAAATAATCAAGTACTTTATGCTTACAATAATCTTGGGTTTTTGTATGAAAACTATGAAAAAAACAGAGATATTAATAAAGCACGTGAACTGTATGAAGAAGCAGCCAAAAAGGGACTTACCACTGCAATGTATAATCTGGGAGCTTTGTCTTCATCCAATGATGAAGAAACAAGAGACATCAATAAAGCTTTCTATTGGTTAACAAAAGCATCAGACAATAATCACGAAAAAGCTCAGTACAGCCTGGGGTTATTATATGAAGAGGGGTTAGGAGTAGAAAAAGATATGAGTAAAGCAATTAGCCTATATAAAAACTCTGCATATGCGGGCTATAAAAAGGCCTATACAAGATTAAAAGAATTACATAAGCAAAAGTTAAACTTTAAGCAGGGATAAAAACTGTTTTAACTATAATTCTTTCTTCTTATGACCCCGTCGTCTAGAGGCCAAGGACATCAGGATTTCCTCCTGAGGACGCAAGTTCAAATCTTGCTGGGGTCGCCAAGCTACAACTACTATATACTCATACTTTTAAAGCAATTCATTAAAGCTAAAACCGTTTAAGGTCATACTGGGACATACCCTAGGACATACTTTTTGTATTTTAAGTGATATTGTTACTTTACTTCAATACTATTTTAACACTGATACATGGACACTTATAATATTAAACTTATCTTACACAAACTACTTAGTGAACTCAAGCACAAAGCAATTTTATGGTTAGTTCCTGATGCTAACTAAATGGAGTTGGGTAGTATTTTTCATGTTCTACATTAAACTTGCATGGGGGGATTTTGAAAACTTGATTCATTATAATACCCTCTCAGATATATTATTAATTTTAAAGTTGAGAGGACAATAACATTAAACTTTTTTGATACATTTAACGTTAGCATCGATTTAGGAATGTGTCTAAAATGTAATGTCATGGTAACTAGAGAACATTTCTTTAAGGTAATATAGATATACTTTTAAGGAAATTATAACTCCAATATGGATTAGTACGTAAGTTGTCTACATGAGTATATACAGAATATATTTAATCGATTAAGAGATTTGTAATTCACAATGAATAGAGGAAAAGTATGTTTGATTTTATAAAAAAGAAGATGATTGTAAGTCGATTACAAGATGAAATACTATATGAATACGTATTGGACGAGATGGAGACTGGTACTAAAGCTAGGGGTTTATGGGCTAAAGCAATTGCGCATTCGGATGGAAATGACTCTAAAGCCACATCCTTGTATATGCAATTTAGAGTTCAATCAATCAAAGATGAATTTACAGCGTTGCAGATGGTTTACGAGGAGATGTCTAAAAGTGCAATACTTGACTATTTAAATAAGACAACTTCATCAGGCCAAAAAACTGAAACGGATTTTGATAAAAAAGATAGTTCAAAAGTCAGAGATTCAGTTGAAATTATTGAAATTCCCAAATCAAAACAGACTGAGTTTGTCAAAGATTATGCAATAAGGAAAGGTTATTCATTAAGTGATACTCCTGATAATGATGAACTTTTGCTAAATACGATAAAAAATAATGGGTATACTTTTTTATCAAAAGCATGTGTTAAATGCAATCACACTCAAGATAATTATGTGCTAACTACTTTTAAATTTGAGGCGATACTAAGTAAAGCGGGGCGAGTCACAAAAGTATTTGTAGCATATTAAATATTTTATGAGTATGAACAGATTAAGAACGTTATAGGAATATATTATGTTTAGATTTATGGGTTCAGTATTTAGTGCGGTTTTATTACTATTATTTTTCATAGGATATACATCCCTATTTTCAGTTGGAATCACATCTCTATATAACATTTTAATTGCTTTAGTAGGTTCTCTGATTACATATGGAGTGTTAGTTTTAGTGCTTGGCTCATTTGGAGTTATGCTAACAAGCTCAATAATATCCTTTTTTGAAAGTCCTCAAACTAAGCTCTTGAAAGAGAAAAAAATATTAGATGATGAAAAAAAGAGAATGGAGATACTGATTGCAGAAGAAAATAAAATTTCTGAAATGAAGAAAAAAGAAGAAAAAAGAAAAGTAGAGAAACTAGCACAAGGTCTTTATTTACAGAACTATTCAAGAGAGTAACATTCTCTAAAAAACAAATACCATTATTATTTATTCCTATTCAAAAATCTCTTTCTTTTCCTCTCTTCTGCTTTTTTTCAAGTTCTTCATCTGTTTCATCATCAGTTATTTCTAAAATACTGCTATTGGGTGATACTTTAGTTTTAGGGTAATATCTCACTTTTTAAAAAAAATGATGCGTAAACACCATATAAAACTCTTAAAAATAAAAATAAAAATACACCTATTATTAGCCAATATGTGGACGACATTAATAATTGACACGTTTACAAAATACTTTCTTGTTGAGAATTTAAATAAGTAAATTAATTGTTACATTATTAAACTTGTAGACTAAACTTGTGTAATGTGACATTTGTGTGAGTATGTTGAGATATACTTAATAATCTTAAAAAAGAGGTGATTTTAATGTTATTTTATTTTATAGTTTTTACTGTTGTTGGCTTTGTCATAGAAAAACTTAACAGCGACGAAAAACAATCTTTTGTTATTATAGTTGGGATTGGAATTGTTTGGGGAATAGCTTATGCACCTGTATGGGGGCTTGCAAGTTTTGGTGAAATGGCATTAGGATATTTCTTATCTAGATTGTCAAAAAATACAGTAAGGGATAATTAATGAGCGGGTTGATTAGTGTTTTAGGAGCAATTGTTTTTATTGGGTATGGTATTATGCAAATCTATGCAGGTTACTTGGGTATAGAGGAATATTGGGGTATGGTAGCTGCTATAGCTGTTATCTTTATATCTTCAATGATGAGAATTACTATTCCAATTCTTGTTGGAGGATTTTTATGTGCAACTGAGCTTTGGGGTTGGCATTGGATATGGGCGGTAATATTTGTTATGCCAGGAATATTATTTATGGTTCCGTCACTTTTGACTACTGTATTTGCTAGAAGAAGTTAAGACTACATTTAGTTTTGTATACTCCAATCAAATACATTTTGATTGGAATCCCTTGAGAGAAAAGGATAATAATGAGTATTTTAAAATTGGTTTTCACTTTTGTTTTTTTATTTTTAAATATTGCACTTGCAGATATGTTTTCAGCAAGTCATGGTTGTTATTCACCTACGAAACCGTATAAACCTTATTCATTTAATTCACAATGGGAAGTTGATTCATATAATAATTCTATAAGGCGTTATAATAATGAGGTTAGTGATTATAAAAATTGTATCAATGATTTCATTGAAGAACAAAATAGGGGAATTAAAAACCATCAGACTGCAACACAAAATGCAATAGATGACTGGAATTTATTTATTAGTTTTAATTAAAGGGTAAAAATGAAAAAGATAATTATTGTTTTTTTGTTATTGGGAAGTTCTTTATGGGCAAGAGAATATTCATCATATGAAGCTAAACAACACATAGGAGAATCTGCGACAGTGTGTGGAAAGATAGTTAGCGGTCATTACTCTTCTAGCAGTAGAGGACAACCAACTTTTTTGAATATGGATGGAGCTTACCCTAATCAAGTATTTACAGTAGTAATATGGGGAGAGTCAAGACATATGTTTAACTCACCTGAAAGTCAATATAAAAACCAAAGCGTTTGTGTATCGGGTGATATTGAAAGTTATAAAGGGGTGCCTCAAATTACAGTTAGTCGGGTGTCTCAAATTAAAAGATAATAAAGGATAATATATGAGGAAAATGATTAATTATGGAATTTTTGTAACAATAATGTTTATTGTTACTGGTTGTGCAAGTGTAAAACATAATGCGAGTACGCCGATTATTAAGGGGGTTAACTACCCTGAATTAAATAAGATTGTAAAAGTATACATAGGTGACCAAATGGTTAAAAAAGGTAAAATAGTACAAGTAGATGTTTTAAAAGTACATAGCTATATTGATGGTACACTATATCAAATTCCAGCAACTACATTTAGAAAATTAGGTGATGATGAAGAGTACACTTTTTTTAGTTCTACGGGGGTTACGCGTTCCGGTTTGGCTGACCCATTTAAAGCGTTAGCTCTTGAAAAGAAAAACAATAAAGAATTATGTGTTGTGACATTTTTAAATGCTACGTCTTGTTATAAGGGCAGTTTTGAAATCACTAAAAAAATATCCGAACAAGCAAATTCTTTTCAACAAACACTAATTTATAGTGGAAGAGTAGGAAATAAAATTAATGTAAGTTATAGAGAGTTTAGTAATAATTTAGCAAGACCCGCCTTTAATAATGACGTAGAGTATGATTTAAACACATCATCTCAGATAGGTTACAAAGGTGCAATCCTAGAAATACTCAATGCAGATAATCATAGCATTGAGTATAAAGTAGTGAGAAATTTTAGGTAATCTCTTACTTATAGAAACTTCTAAATAAAATCCTAAAGAGTTTTTTTCCAGTTTGAAGAGTCTTTTGTAAAGAGTCTCTTCTTTCTGTTAATGCGTAGTATCTAAGTCTTCTATATGCAACATCAGGTTCAATATTACCTTTAGCCTCAAGATACTTCATCATTACGCATATCATTTTTGCTGTTTTATTTTTGTATGTTCTTGATTTGAAATTTCTATTCATTACATAGTTTATCTGACTCACAAGGTTATCATTTACAAGATAGTCATATTGCCTATGATTATCACTTTCTAATACAGTAAGCTCACCATACTCTCCAAAGAGTTCGCCTCTAATTAAGTGATTACGACACACATGACACAACTGCTGATTGAAGTACTTTAACTCTCTTCCACATATATTGCAAAATCCAGTACCTATACAATTAATGCCTTGTTGCTTATAAGGATTTATTCTGTCATGCTCTCTTTTGTTAAGATGAATATAGTTAGGGTCTTTAAATACGGGGGCGTAGTAAATCACGTATGACTCCTTGTTTTTTATCTAATCTTTATATCCACCAATAAAGCAATCGACTTGTAATGTATATACCTATAGGTATACATACAGTTGTCACGGTCAGGTGTTACGTTTATTCTTCATGTTCTCGTAAAGTGCCTTTTAATAGGTTATTCAAGGGTTTTAATTTAGAGAAAATTTGCATTCCATACCGTGACAAAACTTATTTCTGCTTGTCACACAATGCCTAAAATCCCATTTTACTGGGCTTTAAAATTTGTCACGCTTTTAGGGAAAAAAGCATTGCTTTGTCACGCTTTTTTGAGGTATTGAACCATTCCCTTTTCTTTTTTGATTCGATTAAATATCTGTCTTCTATAATCAGGAGTTTCAGAACTAAAGGTCTCATACACTGCTTTTCTAAGCTCATCTTCTGTGAACCTTTCACCCAGCGAATTGTCTTCAATAACTTTTGTTGCTTTATCTGATAAATTTACTGATGATAATTTATGATAAAGCTTGGGAACTAAACTCTCGTCTGTCTTAACCATTTCAAATTCAATTTTTAAATCAATAGCATCATCTTTCATTTTTTTACACTCTAACGTTGTCCGCTTAGAGTTGGGGTTTTTAATGATTTTAAAACAAAAGTCAGAGTCATTTTCTCGTGTTTGTGTACCTGAAGAAACATCTTTGTTTTTCGTAGGATGATGAACCCAAGAGACAACACTTGCATTTGGCTTAATAAATGTTTCAAGATTGTTCCTCGCCTTACTCCAATGACTGTCTTCTTTCTCATTCATTTCAGGTGCATTTCTCCTTAATGTATCAAGTACAATCATTTGAATACCACCAATAGAAGCAATTGAAAGTCCAGCTATTTGCATTTTGTCTTCATCCATCAAGTTGTAAGGTTTCGATAGATGGAAATCTGAACTCTTTTCCATGCCATACTTACTCTCCAACGCCTTGATTCTTCTCTCTAACCCACTTCTTCCCTCTCCCGCAACATATAAAACCTTGCCTTGTTTTACTTTTCTACCATGCCAGGGGATTCCATTGCTGATACAAAAAAGCATGTCCAATAATAAAAAAGATTTATATGAGCCAGTCTCACCAAAAAATTCACCAATTGAATCCATCGGTATCAGGCCTTCAATTAAGCATTCGTCTTCATTTCCATATTCTTCAAAGTCATCAAAATTATCAAACTCATTTATAATGGACTCAAGTTCATTACATCTGTTGAAAAGAAGTGGACAATCCCATATAAGTACAAATGTTTCATTTAAGAGAATTTTTTCTATATCGTACGTACTCTCATTTGAAATTTCCATTAATTTTCTAAGGTCATTTTGAAATAATGTGTCAGAAAGAAAATCGTCTTCTATTTTCTTGTGTTTATCATGGTACTTTTCTTCCCAATCTTTTTGATAGGAATTTCTCCACTTGTCATCATTTTTTCTACTTGTTGGTAAAAATTCGCCTATCTCAATATTGAGTGTTCCATCTTTACGAGTGAAACACTCAATATACCTTTTATCTTTAGTTCCAACTGTTGCATATCTAATATGATACTCGTTCACCTTCTTAATCGTTGAGTTAATTAGGTTCAATTCTATAGAAGCTTTTTTAATAGCATTGGCTTTTTCAACAAAACTTTTTTCTTCATTTTTTGTTATACTATTGGTAGTTATAGGGAGTTGCATGGTCTCAACCTCCGATATTTCGTCCTCAATATACATGACTAAACCCCTTGCACTTGATGTGCTTCAAGCCATCTATCAATTTCATATCTATCGTATCGAATGTATTTGCTAATTTTACTAAAGGGTAGGGTTGAGCTATTGCTAGCCATACGCATTTTTGCTTGTGTAGATTTACTAAAACCTAGTATTGTTTCTAAGTCATCAGGACTTAACCATCTGTGTTCTGTTGTTAGTTGATTTTTATGGATTGTTTCCATTTGTTTTACCTTTTGTAGGTAAACAATAGAATGAGTGTCATGGGAACCGCAGTCTATCCATTGTGCGCTATGCGACTTATCTCTGTAGTATTTGTTTTAAGCTCAGTGTAGAACCCCATTGTTTTCCGAGTGGGTATCTCGCTTGTCAAATCAAATTGTTTCCAATTGTTTTTCGCTTTTAAACGTAGTAACAGTATATCTAAAAATTCTTTTTAATTCCTTTTAATAAGGACAAATTAGCAAATTTATTTGACAATTTGCTCGATTGTTTGGTTCGCAACTTTAGAACCCTCTTGATATGGAATCGAAACGTATTTCTTCATGGTCGTTAAGTCAGAATGACCTAGTGCACCTGATAGAAAAGTTGCATTGACACCTTGTTCAGCCATAGCAGACACTACGACGTTTCTCAAGTAATGGATACCAAAATCAGGGTTGTTGAGTATTTTCTTTAGTTTGTAGGTTTGTGCCTGAATATTTTGAATATATTTTACAGAGTTGGTTGGAGATTCGAAGACATAGTTTTTTCTGTTTGATTTTATCATCACGAGTTGAGTTTTAACTAAGTCAGGTAATATAAATGTTTGTTCCTCACCATTTTTAGTAATGGGTAATGTGTATGTATTGTTGTCAAAATCAATATTTTCCCACCTAAGCGTTAATATCTCAGACTTACGACGACCTTGTAACGCAAAAAAGTACAGTGCTTTAAAGTAAGGTTCGTCTTGAAATGTTGTAATGATAGCATTGTAAATATCCTTAATTTGTGCGGACGCGCCTCTAACCTTCTTTTTTGTCTTTGGTCGTGCGACACTAACACCATCGCAAGGGTTGAATATGATTATACGGTTAGCTATAGCACTCTTAAATATAGGATTTAATATCTCAAGTGTTGTTTTTTGAGTACGTGGACTTAGCCCCAAGTTCTTAACATTTAAAATAACTTCTTTAATATGTAACTGTCTCACATCACAAAGCTTCTTATTTCCAAATACATTTTTAATATAACGTTTGTAGTAGCTTTCAATTTCACCTTTCCACTTATCACCACTGTATGAGCTGCTCTTTTCCATTGTACTAAAGTACTGTGTAACAAAGTCAGACATCTTGATGTTCTCATCAATGTCGGTGTCTACTTTAAACGAATCTCTAAAGGCAATTGCATCAGCTTTGGCTTTATTTTTACGAGTAACTTTGTCCCAAGACTTATTGGTGTAGTCGAATACCTTTTGTTTTATTTTATTATTAATTTTGCAGTTCAAGTAGAACTTGGTGAACTCTTTGTTTGCTTTTAGACCAGTATCAACTGTTTCGGTATAAGCTTTTCTATCTACAGCCATAATAAACCTTTTCTTAATTATTGAAGGGACATACTCGAGGACATACCTTTATAAGAATCATTATACATTAATGGGAATTAAAGATACGTTAATAATACCATCGTATAGGAAATTTACACTAATAAGATAGATTAAGAATCATACATGTTCAGGATTTCCTCCTGAGGACGCAAGTTCAAATCTTGCTGGGGTCGCCAAGCTATAACTACTATGTACGCATACTTTTAAAACAATCAACACATTTAAAATTTTAGAAAAATATATCAGGTGGTACTTTGGGTGGTACTTTTAACTATATAAGTTTAAAATATACTAACGTTCTGACTATCTCGAATCAATCAAGGTTGTAATAGTAAATAAGAATTATATAAGATTATTCGAATAATTCTGTTTTAACGAAGTTAATTTTAAATAATATTAGTTATACTTTGTATGATTTATATTACAATAAATAGGAATAAAATGAATTTACTCTTAAGAAAAAAGATTTGAATGGACGGAATTAAATTAAGTAAAACTCGAATTATAATTAATATTCTTTTGTGTTTTTTGCCTATAGTTCTTTTTGGTGAAACTGATATTGCACGTAGTGAAATTTTAAGTTCTTTTTCTAGTTACTTCACATGGTTTGCAAATATTGAGCGAGCTGGTAAAATTGCTGAAATGTTTGAAATATCTTCTTATGTTAAGTTTCAAATGTCTTGGGCTCTAACTATATTAATAATAAACATATGTATTGATATATACGGACATACTATAATCTATTTATCAAGTTTAGGATATACGAGAGCAATAAAAGAAAACTTTAATGAGCATATATCTACGCATGGAACAAACCTCTCTACAATCGGTTATTCCATATCATTAATAATTTTTACATTAGTAATATTTGATTATAATTTTATAGGTATTTTGTTTCAGATAAATTTAAATAGTTCTTCTCTTTTCTTAGCTTCCTTTTCTTCAAAATTTGGAACGGTAGTTTATTCTATTGCAGTTATTCACGGACTTTCTGCCTTAACAGCTTATTCAATCTGTGAAAGTTTAGCTCGAATTAGGCTATTTTTGATTAAAAAAAAATTATAAATTCAAATACACTGTCAACAGAATTTCTATAAAGGAATATTAGATACTAATGAATAAAAAATTTAAAATTATACTTTCTTCTTTATTATTACTTAGTGGTATTTATGTAATTGAAAAATTGAATTACTTTGAATACGGATTAGTTATTATGTTAACGGGAGCTATTTTATTAGGAGGGCTTATTAATAATGGCAAAGGGCAAAAACTATAAACGTATATTTGGAATTATTGGCATAGTAATGTTTATTGGTTCTATCGTTTTTATCAAAGTGATAAATGTATATGACTTATTTTTGAATGATAGATTTGGAATTATTGGCGTTATATTACCCATAATTATGTTAGGTTCAATAATTTTAGCATTCAGATATCTCGATACATTGAAATTTTATTAAAAAATAGGTTTAAAAAGTTCCTAGGACAGCTATATGAATCATATGATTTAATCATCAATTTTGAGAATGAGTAGTTAGATACGATAGATTGTGATAGAAAACAAAATTAATATAAATTTAAAAAGGGTTTGAAACATGAAAAAATTGGTTATAAGTGTAATATTTATTTTATTTTCTTTTATTATAATTAAAATTATATATGAATCGCAAACAGTGAAATTAATTTCTACACTTTCTGCCTTAAATGATAAAAATTATGAACAGGCGTATACATTGGCAAATGAAATAAAAGATGATGCTCATGCACAAAATGTTCTTGGTTTATTATACTTGGAGGGATTGTACGTAAAACAAGACTACAAAACTGCATTTGATTTTTTTACTACATCTTCGGCACAAGGGAATATAAAAGCACAATACAACTTAGGAATTATGTATTTATATGGAATGGTAGCTCCAGTAGATTATAAAAAGGCCTTTAATTTAATAAAAGAATCTGTCAATAATGGCAACGAAAGTTCTAAGGTAAAATATGATTTAGCGTTATTATATATATATGGAAAAGGAACAGTCCAAAATAAACAAGCGGCAATAAATTTATTCATAGAAGATGTAAGTGAAGATAATAGTCTGCATCAATATTATCTTGGGCAATTATTTTCCATAGCGCAAGATTTTAAAAATTCTATCTACTGGTATGAAAAATCGGCAAATAATGGACATGCCCTTGCTCAGTATGAACTTGGATTGATCTATTTTAGAGGGACTAACATTAAACAAGATATCGAAATAGCGAGGTCATGGATACAGAAATCAATTGTGAATAGGGGAACATATTTTTTAGATAAAGAAACAACTAAAGAAGCTCATACTATTTGGTTTGAAGAAGATTTAGGAAATAGGTATGGGAAATGGGGAAACATCCCTGTCTTGAGTATATTTTAAAAACTGGGGTCTTCACTACATAATAATAAAGTGAAAAATAGGGGTCTGACCCCGATTTGAATATATCTTTTATAAATTTAGAAGAAGACCTTTTTGATGGTAAAAGATTAAATTTATATAGTTATAATTTATATTTTTAATATAGATTTCAAAACATGACAATTAAATCACATTACTATGAAAAGAGTTTATATTGTAGCTATCTACATGTAGTTTGTTTTTTTGTTTTTTCACTATTATGATTATTTTTATGATCATATAAGAAAAAATTAATAATTAAGTTATATAATATTCTTTTAATAAATTAACTTAAAGCTAAAAGTAACAAGCGTAAGTTTCATCGATTATGATTTTGGTGAAGATAATAATATATAAATCATATTATACATATAAAAGTTTCTAATATTATTAGAAAATAAGGATAGAAAGAATGCCTACTAAAAGAACACCTAGAAGAATTATAGCGCAACCATATGACTATTCAGTGTGAAATTAGTTATCGTAATTTTACAAAAGATAGAGTTCCTAAGTACAAAGCAAACGCAGTAGAAAAGTTATTCAATAATCTTGGGGTTTTTTTCTCGGAGGGGGAGTTGGTTGACTTATCAATATTAGATAGTATTGCCTCTACTCGAGATTCAATTGCTCATGGAGATTTTGGAGTTGAAATAACTAAAATGCAGTTGGTAGAACAATTGGAAAAGCTTGAAAACCTTATGTCTTTACTTTCCCGTAAACTTGTAGTTGCTAACTAATAATTATTAATTATACAAATAAAATATATGAACTATCTTTTGAAAAGATATTTAAAAATATTCATTTACTCGAGCATAATAAGTATTACTTGTTCTTTTATTTTCTCTAAGTATTTAGATTATGAAATAGAGAAAGAGTTAGTCGGAAGAGAAAAAAGTGTATTTAGGTATAAACATTTAGATAGTGCCTTATTCATGTGTACCGGACTATTTAGTAGTAATCCAACTCTTACCACAAAAAAAGCATGTGAGCTTATTCAAACTGAGATTTATAAAACTACCATTGATTTAAATAACAACTATCCATACACTAACTTTTACAGTAAATATATACAATCTAATTAGTTGCGATATGTCAAAAAAATAGTATATCTATGAAGTAAACAATGTGAATACACCCAATTATAAAAGGCAATATTCTTTCTCTTTTAACTGTTTTTACAATTTTTGTTTTAACTTCACGTAATTCAATACTATCATCAAAGTCATAGAGTTTATCTATTTTGTATGTTAAATAACCAAAAGGTATTCTTGGATAAAGATAATCCTCAAAACTCTTAATATCATTTGGTATTATTTTATTGTCTTTTATTAAAGCTTGTTCTAATTGAGAATGAAATGCATTTGATTTAGAGCTAAAGCGATATGAAGAAACTGCAAAAACAATTATCAAAAGAAGAGCGAGCAAAAATTCCATTCTTTTATGACTCTCTTAATACTTCTGCAACAATTAAATGATAAATATATTCTTGTTTCTTTTCAGGTAGTTTATTTAACTCTACAAATATCTTTTCTTTTAAATCACTATTAATGTATGTGTTTTTTTTATCTTGTATGTGTTTTTTATACTTAACTGGTAAACTTTTTCTTCTTTTCCATGCATCTATTGCCGAATAACTAATCTTTAATATACTCGCTAATTCCATATCATTCTTAGCACTAACCGCCTCTTTGAGGTCTTTTAAGTCTTGTTCGAAATTTTCCATAATTACTCCATACATACAAATTTTATAATAGGTATGTAAAATCTATTGACATTCATACAAAATGTATGTATAATTACACAGTTTAATTTAATGAGGGGTGTAAATTGTATCTACATAATGCATATAATCGTCTATTTTATCACATCTATCTACAATGTATCCTAAAAGTCACAGCTTGTTTCACTCATACAAATAGTAAAAAATACATACATACATTCTATCAAATAATAAATCATAATTTTTTAATCAAATATATTAGTTCTACATAAAAAGTAAGAAAAATGATACTTGAAAAATATGAATCTAAATCACCTTAAAGCGTATGAAATATGTTTTAAAGTGGTTTTTAATCACTGGGCTAATTCACACCCCGAATTAGTCCTTATGGATTATGTGGGGTGAATCAAAAAACTTAGGGGAATAAAATGGCAAAGAAAATTGAATTAGAAGAACATGGTAACTTCTTGTATGGCTCGCTGGATGGAGTTGATTTCGTGGCAAGTGGTAAATTAGAAAATGGAACGGCTTACGGATCGAGCGTTAAATTAAAGTTTATCACAAAAATTGATGTGGTCAAAACTGTTCAAGGTACAGAAATTAAAACCAAAAAGGCTATTAGCCAAATAATAAAGATACCTACTACTGATGAACAACTTGCATTGATGGTTCATAAATACAATGAACTTATTGGAAAAGATTTATTATTGAGCTACACAACTATTGATAATAACATCTTCCAAATGCAAAGTGATGTGAGTGTGAAAGTAGTAGGAGAAAAATAAAGTAAAGGCATTCTGTACTCCAGATGTAAGTCCTCACAACTATGTAGTTTTGATTGAGCGTTAATAGTCGACGTTAATTCTCAACAAAAATTATTAGTAAAAAGGAGTTACTATGTTTAGCAAGCTTATCGCTTATTTGATGGCTTCAATTTTGTCTTTAGTTTCGGTTATTAGTTCTTGTATGTCTTTTATTCAACTATTATTATTTGGTAAGAATAAAAGTATTACAGCCTTTGGTTTTGCAATTGCGGCTTCGTTAGTATTTGTCTTTACGGGTGTAGATTTGGCTGCAGCTGCTATTGCTGCTCCTGATATGACGGATGCTACAGGAAGTGTTACAAATGTATTTGGTGCGATACTTGGTGTTGCAGTATTGATTTTTGGCTTTAAAAAAGTTAAAGGTTTATTATAAGACTTTGAGGGATTTCCCTCCTTGTCTTTAAAGAGGTTTTATGAATGAAAACACTTATCATCTTATTATTTATAAACTCTTATATTCTTGCCGACTCACTACTTATCAGAAATACAGATTTTTCTACAAATATTGATTGTATCACTGAGCACTACTATAAAAATACACGACTGTTTTATAAAACAAGCGATAATCCAACCTCACTAAAAAGAGTTAAAGTATCTAACTACACTTCTATCCAAATCAAATCAGGTTATATCTTTACCAATAATAAATGTTTAATCAATGACAAGAGTTTGAGTGAATTTGAATTCGATTCAAGCCTAAGCCCTACATACAGTAACTTATCAATCTTGGGATTATCTCTAAATGAATTTAATCTCTTAATGGCCTTTAGTGGAATAATTACTTCATTTTTATTCCTCTTTGGTTTGTTTAGATGGATATAAGATGATTATCTTTGAATTAACGGGTAATTTAACTTTCGATTACTTCTATTCAATAAATATGAACTTAGGTCTAATGATATGGGGTTTTACAGTTATGCTGAGACTCTTAAGAGCGTAGAGCTATGAAAACATTACTCATACTCAGTTTTACGATAAATCTTTGCTTTGCTGTTGTGGACTCTGTGACTATACTAGAATCTCCTTTTAATGACCCAAGCTCAATAGGGTATATGCATATAGAAGAGGCTCCTTATGAGTATGAAGTTATTGATGCAAATTCCTGTTTATGTGGTGGAGACGAATTAACATACAATGTTTACTACTTAGAATTTAACTGGGATGCTGAACCCTTTGTTTATTCTGGCAGTGGAGGGCAACCTATCTATAATCAAACATGGGTTGATTATCTTCCTTGTGTTGATATCAGTGCTCCTAATCTTACTTGGAAAGAACATGACTATGACAGTAACTGGAACTATATTGAAACAGGTGGTTACGTTACTGGAAAGTATAGTGTGTGGGGTTTATCTGAATCTGATAGTGTAAATGAAGCTTTGTGTTCTAATGATGAAGATTATTCCGAAGTAATAAAAGCATTTGATCAAGTAGAATACAATCAAGATTCAAAAATTATAAAACTAGAATCTAACAATGATAAACAAGAACAAATAAATGAAAAACTTCATGATATCAAATCAAAAATAGCTGTTACAAATAATGAGTTAAGTAGTATAAATGATTTAATGAATCTTACTCAATTAAATGATATCAATGTAAACAAGACAAATGATAATTCAATTTGGGATGAACTGCTAAATACATTTACGTCTATGTTTAACTTTACCAGTGATATGAACTCGCGAGCTGTTAATGCACAACTTACCAATAACACTTTAAATACTTTTGCTATTGACGACTTTACCAGTGATGATACAAGTACTTACACAAACTTTACTAATTTGTTTCAAAGTAATTTATCAAACTCCTACGTTACTTATTTATTGAGTTTAGGAATAGGTGGTTATTCAACTGCTCCTAGTGCAATACAATTAAATATTTATGGTAATACCTATAAGTTCTTAGATGTAACAACCTTTGAAGATGAAGTTCCAACGTTAAGAGCAAGCTTTTTATCCTTTGGATATTTATGTGGCTTAGTAATAGCCCTAAGAAGTGTGTAATGAAACAGTTCATATTTCTAATACTTCTTATTTCAAAAGCTTTCAGTGAGATTGATTGTACTCCTTTAGGGGATATGACAGGACAATTTAGAGATGGATTCTTATATCAAGGTCCCAGAGATACAATGTCATCGTGTGAAACATGGTTTATTAGTGATGGGGATGGCACGGGATTGTACTTCGAAAATCCTCACAGTAATTCAGACTTCTGTACCGCTGGATATTGTTTCTTTAATACTCCTATTGTAGTTACTCCACCTGATGACCCAGTTCGTCCAGCTCCTGTAATTGGAAGTGGTACAACAGTGGAAGAGTTAATTCCATACATTGACAATATTGAATACAATCAAGACTCAATTTTATTAGAACTTCAAGATATCAACGATGAAGCACAAACCACCAATGATAATTTACTCAATATTAAATCTAAAGTTGCTGTGACCAATTTAGAATTATCAAGTATAAACTCAAAGCTAAATACTACTAATACAAACCTAGATTCTTTAAATACCAATACTATTGATTCAAATAGCAAATTAACTGATTTAAATTCAAAGTCAGATATTACCAATACTCATTTACAAAGTTTATCTAATAGAGCAACCCAAGAGCAGTTAAGCGACAATGACTTATCCGATTTAGGAAACAATACAAATACAGATAACAGCAGTGAATTAAATGGTTTAACCACACAGTTTACTAACGATTATCAAACTACACTCTCTTCAAACTTTGGAAGTTATTCATCTTCATTTGGCTTTGGTGGATATGGAAGTGCTCCAGCTCCTATTAGTTTTATACTACTGGATAGAACATACGAAGTATTTAACATATCTTATTTAAGTGCATACATCACACACATAAGAAGTATATTTGTAATCACTGCATATATCTTTGGACTGTTTATCGTGTTTAGGAGTAATTAATGTTAGCCGTTGTCACAATCATATTAGAACTACTTGGAGTTATGGCAAAGAATCCTTTGGTTCAGAAAATTGCCATCTTCTCATTTTTCTTTACTTTAGTATCTTTTACAGTGGATTTTTTTATCAATAAGGCCACAAGTAATATTGGAGATGTATCAAGTATTTTACAACTGGCATCTTATTTAGGATTTCTAAATGCTTTGCAAATAGTACTGAATTTTTTAATAACGGGATTTATTGCTAAGCAAATTTTAGCATTTATACGAGCATAAACAACAAATATTAACAACATAAAAAGGGGTGATTTATGGTTTCATTAGTGGTGGGATTTCCTGGAAGTGGAAAGTCATATTATGCAATAGATAAAATTATAAATGTACTGGAAAACAAAGATAAACTATCCAAAGAAATTGATGTAGTTTATACAAATATTAATGGTGTAAAATTTGAAGAATTTCCCGAATCATCTACCAAATTTAAGAAGCTGAATATAGAAGATTTTTTCGCTTATTTAACGGCTTGTTATTCTTTGTATGAAATACATAAAAACGAAGAATCTGTTGATAATTATTTGGTGAAGTTTTCACAAGAAAAAGGATACTATAAAGCTTATATAATATTCGATGAATGTCATGATTTTTTTACTCCTCAAGACAAAGTTAAAATATTTTGGCTTACTTATCACAGACACTTATTTCATGAAATTATACTTCTTACTCAAAATAAATCACTCATTCATTCCAAGTATCGTGCCATTCCTGAGATATTTATTGAAGCACAACCACGAAGTAAAAAGCTATCAAACTCTTCTTTAACATATAAGTCTTATGCCTCATTTGCTATGCGTAAAAGTGATATGTTCTCCAAGTTTTCAGTCAAGACAAAAAGCGAAATATTTGCTCTGTATCAAAGTGGAAATAAGTCCAATCAAAAATCAATCTTGGTTAAGTTTATAGGTTACTTTGCAGTTGGTATTATAATTGCTGCTTTACTGTTTTATAAACTCATCTCTAATTTTAAAAGTGAAGAAGAGGTAATTACTCCCATTGGTAATAGTTCCTTAAAACCTATACATGAAGTTGAAATCACTAATAATGTTGAAGAACATACAAATTATATCAGTGATGAGTATTTTACGATGTTTATTCTTTGTGATAATGTTAAAGGCTGTAAAATATATAACAATGTATATTTTTATAGGTATATAAGACTATTTCTTGCAAAAACCAACTCAAAACTACTCTATCGAAATGTACTATATAAAGGTAAAAATAGAACAATATTCAGACAATTACTTCTTACTTCAAAAGAGGACTTAAAACAGTTCTTTGATGTGAACTTTGAAGAAAAAACAAAAGAAGATAAAAATATATTATCCAACATAATAAAAGAAAATGAAGTACTGAAATGAAGAAAATACTCCTAATGATTTTTATATCATTTTCACTTAATGCATCTGATTTATTAGATATTACCTTAAAAGATTATGTTCATATAGTCTCAAAAATCAACAACATAAATATCATAATTGATAAAGAAATTGATGATAAAATTACACTACTTATAAACAGAAAAATTAAAAAAGGTACTTACTTCTATATTCTATCTTCACTACTGGATGAAAGAGGTTTTTATTTACTCAAGGCCAATAATTATTACATCATCAAAAAAAAGCAACATATAAAACCTATTTTACGAAGTATTAAATTACAGTATATAAACTATGAAGATATCAAACAATTTCTTAGCATTTATAAAGACATAAAATATGAATATATAAGTACTTCAAAACTGCTCATAATTAACTCTAAATTTGATGATTATTTTAGTATAAAAAACTTCATAAAAAAGATGGATATTTTACCCAAGCAATTAAAATTAAAAGTAACAATAATTGAGACCAATATTGAGAAATTAAAAGAGTTTGGAATTGAGAATAAAGTTGATATAAAATCCAATGAAAATACCAATTTCTTTTATAATTTAGTGGCCTTTCCCTTTACAGTCTCAAACAAAATAAATCAGGTTCAAAGCTCTCAATTTTACTCCTTTATAAAACTGCTAAATCATAACAATAATACTAAATTGATTTCCAGCCCAATTTTAACCATCTCTGATAATCAAAAATCATCATTTGAAGTAGTTACTAATATTGCATATAAAAATGGAGAAGCAAAAGTGGACAATGACAATTCAAAAGTTACAACAGCATATGCATATAAAGATGTAGGTTTAAAACTAAATATCACTCCAAAAATATATGAATCCAATGTTGTTTACTTAGATCTCGAATTAACAGTATCTAATATCATCAATTCAAATGATAATTTACCAACTACATCAAAAAAATACATCAAACAAAACTTTCATCTAAAACAAGGAAATTTGTTTGTATTAACTGGGATTAATAGAAATGAAACTACCAATTCTTTTCATGGTATTCCTTTGTTAATGGATATTCCAGTTTTAGGATGGTTATTCAAGTATGAGAGCCAAGAGAGTGACAATATTAACTTATCCATAGTCTTAGAGGTATTAGATGAAAACGAGCCATTAGAGCCAATAAATGAAGTTTTAGAAGATGAATAGTTTTAATTGTGATTTTTTAAATAGACGGAAAATAAAAACAAACGGAGTTTGTTTTTATTTATTGTCCTTGCTTACTTTTAAAAAAGTTACTACACCCTATAACGAAAGGTATAAAATGTATGGTATTACCGCAGAAGACATCAGTTTTATAGATAATAAAATTGCTTTCCAAAAGAAGTTCTTGGAAAACTTTCACGTTGACTTTGCAGATAAAAGTATTAATATGCTTGATAATACATATTCAGCAAATCTAAATCCTAAGAAATACTTCTCTGAGATTAACAATCGAGTGAATACGATGGTTGCGAATGCAAAAGATAAAGGTTTACTTCCTGTATTTGTAACGCTCACTGCTCCTTCTAAATTTCATAGAAAATTTAAAGATGGAAATTACGTAGTCAATCCAAATGAAACTTCAAAAGCTTTAACTCAAATTTGGAATAAGTTTACCAACTTACAAGTATTCCAGAAGATGAAAAAAGAAATGGGCTTTGGTCTAACATACTTTAGAGTGTATGAGCCACATAAAAGCGGTGTACCACATCTTCATGCCTTGGTGTTTCTTCCTGCATCTTACATTTTACCAGTTAAAAAGAAATTTCTAGAATACTTTAAAAACAAAGATAAATGGGGTGCTAATCATGGTGGTATTGGGTTTAGATACACATGGTACAAAGAAAAGGGCGGGGCAGTTGGATATGTAATGAAATACATATTAAAAACATTTGAAGATACTAATAGAGCTTCAATTCAACATGCTGTGTACTGGTATATTAAACATAAAGTAAGAAGATTTCTTACTAGTCGAACTTTAGCTCCTTTATCTGTGTATAGAAAAGTACGATATTACTTCAAAGAAAAGTTTGAAAATGACTTTCAAAAAATAACTGCGATGTTAAAGCATGGCACCATATACAAAAGCTTTGATGGTACGATGATTAACTATAGATATATGGATGAAGAGACAGGAGAGGTTGAAGACGTTGTTATATGGTCTAAAAATGCTGATTTAATATTACATTCAAGAATGCAAACAAAAAACACTTTCAAATTAGAAAAATACGTTAAAAAAGAAACCATAAAAAGTGTAAAAGTATCTATCAACGGACTTAACAGATATGCATATTGTGACAAACTAAATAAATTTATAGAAGTTCCTGTTATTCCTTCAAAACTTAATGATTATTCTTTGATTCAATACTTTAGAGAGTTGGATAATACGGATTTAGAAAACATCAATTTACATCATTATGGATTGGTTAAAAACGAAATGATAAAAAGAGAGTTATTGACTGGTGATATTGTATCGCTTAATGAATATGGTGTTGAACTGTAAACAAACGTTAGTGCGTTAGCAAGCGTTCCCCTTGTGTTTGGATTAGCTTTTGGGTTTGGTTATGACGCGTATTTAATAAAGGATGAATATGGAATCTCATAATAAAAGATGGATTACTCCAAAAGAATTTCAAATTGAATTTAGTATATCTTTATCAACACAAGCAAAAAAAAGAAGTAAAAAGCAACTACCATATACAAAGTGGGGTGGTTCTGTTCTTTATGATAGATTGGTTATTGATAAAATGTTTGAATGTCATTCCATTGAAGTGGCAAATTAAACTTCTTTATACTATTAAATAACAATAAGCATATTTATATAATCTTTTACTATAATAAGTAAAAAATAACAATTAGGCGTTTATGGACAAAGAATATATAAGTGCAGTATTAGAAAACAGAAATAACCTTTTGAATAAGAGAGTTTTAATAAAAATAATTGGATTAACAGTAGTCTTGTGTTCTTTACCAATTATTCTTTTTAATGAAGATGGAATTGCTAATAGTAATTTATTGAAACAATTCATTGATTTTATGAGTAATTACTTTTTAAGAATTGATGGTCATTCCCATGCTGCAATGTCAAGTAACTTGTCTAATACATTTGAACTTCAAATTTCTTGGTCAATTATTGTTATATTGGTCATTTTCATAATTAGTTTGTATCATATTGCTAAGGTTTATCTTTGTAGTTTAGGATATAAGAAGTTAGATAGAGAATTATATTACGATACGATGATAAAATATACCAACTCACACACAAATTTGTTTACGTATATATTTTCTATCATAGTAGTATTATTTCTCTTTGACTATTTTCTTTTAGGGTATTTTCATGGTTCTGAATTAGGTGAAAGTTATCTTTATCTTTCAGTTTTTTTTCGAACGACGGAATTGGGTTCTATAATATACACGTCTTTCATAAGTTTGCTATTCGGTCCATATTTTGCTTATCTGATAATTGAATTTGTTGCACAATTGAGAAAACTGTTTTTAAAAAACTAAGGTATTATGGAGAAGAAAATATTGAATACACTTTGGATAAATAAGAAAAAATATTTATTAGGTTTAGGTTGTTTAAACTTGATATACACATACATATCAATATTGATAGTTCAAATATATGGTTTTGATTTATCTATATATCTAGAAGAAGGAATAAAGCTCTCAAGTGTTATTTTAAATATAGTTGAATATTTACATATTACATTGCTTTTTATCAGTTTATGGTTTATATATTATTGTTTATTTGACTTTTTAGATAAATATTATAATTCTAAGTATAAAGTACTAAGCATAATTATGTTGGCTTTTGTTATATTGATTTTGTCAATTCCTTTAATTATATATTATATTCTTAAGATGAAAAAATAAAATAAGATAAATGAATGGATATGTGATATGAATAATAAAAATAAATTTGATACTGTAAAAATCAAAGGCATTATTGGCTTATTTCTATTTTTATTATTGATTGTCCTTGGTAAGTCAGCAAGGTTTTATGAAATAAGTTCTGATATAAGATACTGGGGTGGGATGATATTTTTATTTATTGGTGCTTTTTCTCTATTTTTGATGCAAGATTGGATAAAGCGTTGGTTTGGTCAGGAAAAAAATAAATGAAAACTAGTATTTTCTTAATTCAATTTTTAGTATTTTTAGTTTTTTTTGTAATGATGGCCAAAAGAGCTTTTAAGGGTATGAAAATAGAAAAAGAACTTGCTAAAAAATTAGATGAGTTTGGAAAACTAGAAGAAATTAAAAAGTTACATGGTTATTTTCCAATGGTTCATTATGTTAAAGAGAGACTTCCGTGGGGAAGTTTTTCTAGAAACTATGATAATTTTTACGATAAAGATGATACTGAAGAAATAAAAGAATTAAAAAATCTATGGATATTAAATGTTATACAATTTCGAAAAATTTTGTTTTTTGCATTAGTACCAATGATTATTTTAATGCCATCTGTACTTTTACTATTTTAATTTTAGTTTCAATTATTTTTTCAATGTTTCATTTATAATATTACTTGCCTCTTTACTTCCTCTAACATAATCAAGTGAAGTATATTTCTTGATTGTATTGGGGTCGTTGTGTCCCAGTGCTCCACTTTGAAAGATAGCTTCAACACCTTTTTCACTCATGGCACTACTGATTATATTTCTACAGTAATGCAAATTAAACTTCTTCATAGTATTTGTCAATGTCAATAGTTTTGATGTTACATTTTGGACAAACAGCATTATTTAATTTTGATATAAAGTATGTTTCTTTACAAGTAGGACATTTCGTATATTCGACTTCTTTTGTTTTAGGTAAAAAATACCCGAGTAATAAAAGTACACTACCTATTGATAAGGATTGAATTATATTTTCAGAGGTAGGCTTTTTAATTATATTTGCGTCAATAGTAAATCCTGAAAATAAAATTATTCCTTGAATAATAAGCATAATTCCAGCAATTATCAAAGAAAGTTTTGCTTTAGATAATAACTTTGTTCCGGCGCTAATAGTGGCCCTACTGAATGGTCTAAACGCCTGATAATAAATACTTTTTGAAGATCCTTCCAAATTTCTTTCCAAAGCCCATGCCATGACCGGCTGGCGGCTGGGTTGGGGCATAGGCCCAGAGCCGTTGATCCGAACGATGGTTGCAGTACAGGGGCAATCCACCTCCGGGGCGTCCTCGATTTCACAGGCGGCGGCCCTTGCGGCGCTGACCGGACCGCAGGATCATCTGGCCCTGCGCAACGCAGAGTTTCGCAAGCGCCGGGACTATACCGTTGAGGCGCTCAACCAGATTTCCGGCATCACCTGCCCCGAGCCGCAGGGTGCCTTTTATGTGTTCCCGTCCTGCA